>Ga0209091_10000113_pt1 | contig 77007 bp, 73 predicted proteins | sample ArcticOcean_MG_C_6_FD_187438 | JGI IMG/M metagenome (GOLD analysis project Ga0209091, IMG submission 187438) | Marine microbial communities from western Arctic Ocean - ArcticOcean_MG_CB8_128 (SPAdes) (version 2) | ecosystem: Environmental > Aquatic > Marine > Oceanic | place: Arctic Ocean...
TGCGTCCTGCCAAGCGGCCATCACAGACAAAGCATCACCTTCTTTTAGGCACATTGCTGCCACAATGCCGCCAACGTCAATGTCCAATGCACCCCTGGACAAACCATCTGCCAACAAAGCCCTCACTACCGGCTGACGCTCTGCCATAGACACCTGACAACCTAGGCTGGCTAATACAAAGGCATCGCCACCTAACCCCGCAGTTAAATCAAGCATACTCGGGCGCACTGAGCCTTGCACACCCACGGCCTTGGCAACCTGCTGCCCTTTGCCGCCACCGAAGACCCTTCGGTGGCGTGCTTTGCCTGCTGAAAAATCAACCCGCACGGCACCACTGCGCCCGTCCACTGGTTCTAAACCCAAGCCTTCAGGGGTAAAACGTAATAAAAAATCATACCCTTTGTTGGTTTTCTTGATAACAGGTATACCAAGTTCTAGGGCTAATGCTGACTCTAAAAACTGGAAACCCGCCGCTACAACAGCTAACTTAGTGTCGGTAGTATCAGCCAACATAAGCCCACTCCCAAGACCATACGATAGACGACAAAGGGCCACATGCCCATACGACTAATCACTTGCATAAACAACACGATACACAACCAAGCACTTGCAAAGGACACTACTAACCCAATTAGCATAGGCGCCCATACAACCGCAACTGCACTGGTCACCAATTCAAGGGTCATTAGACTAGATGCTGCTAAGATGATTGGAATAGACATTAAAAAGGAAAAACGTGCGGCGGCTTCACGCGTGTAACCGAGCATGAGCGCAGCAGTCATGGTGATGCCGGAGCGGGAGGTGCCGGGTAACAAGGCTAAGGCTTGGGCCAAACCTATGCATAAGGTGTGACGCCAACTCATGGCTGCTATTTGATGCTGTCTGCGGCTGCGCCAGTCTGCCCAACCAAGCAGTAAACCAAAAGCAAGAGTCGTCACAGCCACCACCCACAGCGCCCGCGCGTTCACTTCTATCCAGTCCTTAAGTACCAAACCAAAAAACACCGCTGGTAAGGTTGCTACGATCAGCATTAACGCCAAGGTTGCCTGCTGATTCAAGCGTTTTTGTTGCTGCCATTGACACAAGCCTTCAACCATACGAATTAAGTCTTTTCGCAGATAAATAACTACTGCCAATAAGCTACCCAAATGCACCGCTACGTCGAAGGTTAAGCCTTGATCAGGCCAACCTAACAATAAACTTGGAAACAATAAGTGGGCCGAGCTGGAGATGGGTAAGAATTCGGTAATGCCCTGAATTAAAGCAATGATACTAGCTTGGATCCAATCCATGGGTAATCCTCAGTAGGGAAAGCAGACTATTGGTAGCGCGGCAATTTCTGCCATGTAACCTCATCACGCAAGTATACAGGTAACGCATCTTCAGGAGCACATTGGCGCCCTAGAGCAAAGTCAGCCCCTGCTAAGCGCGCCATTTCTAATGCTCTTGGCTGTAGATCTGAACATACCGATTGAGCAGATGCAATAATTGCTTGGGGTATATTAGCCACCGCCATGCCACTACCACAGGCAGCATAAAGCGAATTAACCACCTCTACTTGCGTTGGTGAGCACACTCTTTCTGCAACTTGGGGTAGGGCAATTTCGGGGTGATCTTCGTCAATGATGTATTCACCCCAGTACACCTCTCCCATACGCGCATCTAAACTACAGGCATAGGCTAGGTTGGCAATATTAGACTGCTGATGCAGGCGCAACGCAAGGGCTGCGAGGGTTGATATGGGGAGCACTTTGCAATCGATACCAAAAGCCAAACCTTGAGCCACACCTGCGGCGATGCGAATACCTGTAAACGAACCCGGCCCACGACCATAGGCGATCGCGTCGAGGTTAGACATTTTTACATCAGCTGCTAGCAACAAGTCTTTCACCATGGGCAACAACCGCTTTGTATGTTGCCGCTCCGTGGGTTCTTCTTTGCCCATTAAAAGGCCAGCGTCATTCCATAAAGCGACACTGCAGGCATTGCCAGAAGTATCCAGTGCCAATATGTGAGTCATCTTCGATGTTACTTGTCGAGTGCTGAAAAAACAGCTGCTTTAATGTCGCTCACACTTCCTACACCTGCAATATAATGATATGCCGGTGCAGCAGGGCCGTCAGAGGCAATTAAACTCTTGTAGAAATCAATTAATGGTGCTGTTTGCTGATGGTATATGCTTAAGCGCTGGCGCACTGTATCTTCTTGATCATCAGCACGTTGAACCAAATCTTCACCAGTCACATCGTCTTTACCTGTTTGCTTTGGGGCATTAAAAACAAGGTGATAAGTGCGGCCAGAACCAGGGTGCACTCGGCGGCCACTCATACGCTTAATAATTTCTTCGTCAGCAACGTCAATTTCAACCACTCCATCAATTGAGATACCAGCGTCTTTTAACGCTTGAGCTTGCGGAATTGTGCGTGGAAAGCCATCAAACAAAAAGCCCTTTGTACAATCGTTGTGAGTAATACGTTCCTTAACTAAATTGACAACTAACTCATCGGAGACTAAGCCACCTTGGTCCATTACTTTTTTAGCAATTTGGCCTAACTCGGTGCCCAGCTTAACTGCTGCTCGTAGCATATCACCTGTAGAAATCTGAGGAATACCGTACTTTTCAGTAAGGTACTGTGCTTGCGTACCTTTACCTGCGCCAGGCGCCCCCAAAAGGATTAACTTCATGATTTAACTCCAAAGAATTTAAGATACTATGGCCATTATTTAATAGTAGAGTCAATCCATGTTCGACTATATTAAGATGCCTTAGCAAAGGGACGAAAAAGGGAGGCCTTTTTATCACCATCCGTTTGTTAAGAAACCCATTATTCAAATACACATTTTACTCGGCCGAGTAGTGTAACTAAAACTATACTTTAGTGCCACGGGCGTTAAGTAAAACTGGCTTATAGCGGATATAAGCGCACTATCAACACACTATAAGCCTTGGGCCTTAGCCGCATCCCAGCCTGCATCCATACGTTCTAAGCTGACATTTTCTAGCTGTTCTCCAGCCTCTAACAACTGTGATTCTAAGAAGCGAAAACGTCGCTCAAATTTGGCGTTAGCAGCTCGCATCACTTGTTCTGGGTCTTGTTTTAAATGCCTAGCCATATTGACACAGGCAAACATTAAATCACCTAGCTCTTCTAGAGTGTGGTCCTTGTCGCCACTAGCAAAAGCCTGCTGAACCTCTTCCAGCTCTTCTGCCATATTGGCCAGCACGGGCGTTAAATCAGGCCAATCAAAACCCACATTGGCCGCGCGCTTTTGCAACTTTGCACTGCGCTGCATAGCGGGCAAGGCATTAGGCACATCATCTAACACAGAGTGCTGCTGCTTAGCATCACGCTCGGCCTGCTTAATACTTTCCCAACGCTCTAACACCTGATCAGCATCCAGACCTGTTGCCCCTTGCTTCAGTCCATTGGCTTGGGGGCCAAACACATGGGGGTGGCGACGAATTAGTTTATCAGACATAGTTTGAGCTACATCGGCAAATTCAAAACTACCTTCTTCACGGGCTAGCTGGCAATAGAACACTACTTGAAATAACAAGTCCCCAAGCTCGTCCCGCAACTGCATCCGATCATCGGACTCTATGGCGTCCGCAACCTCATAGGCTTCTTCTAAGGTATGGGGCAAAATACTACGGAAATCTTGTTTCAGATCCCACGGACAACCGCCATCTGGGTTACGTAATTGAGCCATAATATCCAACAACTGTTGCATAGCATCGTCAGTATTAGTTGTATGTTTAGCCATTTTTTTGTCGCCTCACATCCAACACGTTAGGTAGTTGGCTTATTTTATCTAAGATGCGGCCGAGTAGGTCCAAACGAGGTATGTCGATGGTCATTGAAATCGTCGCCGAATGGGTTTTTTTGTCGACGTTAGTGCTGATATTACCCAAGTTAACGTTTTCATTGCCCAACACCATAACAACTTCACTCAATAAGCCAGATCGATCTACCGCTTCAATAAAGATGTCTACAGGGTAGGTGTGCTCACTACTGCCAGACCAGCTCACTTCGATAATACGTTGACGGTCACGTTCAGCCATATTCATAATATTAAGGCAGTCTTGACGATGCACAGAAACACCACGAGTGAGGGTAATGAAGCCAGTTATTGGGTCACCTGGCACTGGCTTGCAACAATTAGCCATGGTGGTTAGGAGATTACCTACACCGGCTATTTGAACATCATTAGCAGCGACTGAAGTAGACTTAGTCTTGCCATTTAAGAGACTAAGGTCTAGCTGCTTCTTAGACTTAAGATTCGGCTCTACTTGTTGTTGGGCAGCATTAATAACCTGAGCTAAACGAACATCGCCGGCACCTAAAGCCGCATACATGTCTTCTACATGTTTAAAGTTGATAGCAGCAGCGATTTGATTATAGTCCAGACCTGTAATAGCCATGCGACGCATTTCACGCTCCACCAACTGGCGTCCCGCAGTAGCATTTTTATCTTTGTCTAGCTGTTTAAAATAGTGGCTAATTTTAGCCCGCGTACGACCAGCGTTTACATAGCCTAAGTTTGGATTCATCCAATCTCGACTCGGCGCACCGCCTTTAGACGTCATGATAGAGACCTGATCGCCAGTTTGTAAACCATAGGTGAGGGGCACTATACGGCCATGGATTTTTGCCCCACGACAGGTATTACCTACTTCTGTGTGCACGCGGTAAGCAAAATCAATAGGTGTAGCCCCATTAGGCAGATCCACTACGTGGCCTTCAGGAGTAAACACGTAAATACGATCTTGCTCCGCATCACTCTTAACTTGGTTGACAAACTCAACTCCATCGCCCACTTCGTCATGCCACTCCAATACCTGACGTAGCCATGCTAGTTTATCGTCGTATGAGCTTCCATTGCTATTAACATCGGTGCCTTTGTACAACCAATGGGCACACACACCAAGCTCTGCTTCATCGTGCATAGCAAAGGTACGAATCTGAATTTCTACAACTTTGCCTTCTGGACCAATCACCGCCGTATGCAAGGAGCGGTAGCCGTTTTCTTTAGGGGTAGCAATATAGTCGTCAAATTCCTGAGGGATATTACGCCACAAACCATGGACGATACCCAAGGCGGTATAACAGTCGGTAAGTTCAGGCACCAGTATACGTACTGCACGCACATCGTAAACTTGAGAAAACTCAATGTTCTTGCGTTGCATTTTGCGCCAGATACTATAAATATGCTTAGCTCGGCCCATGATATCTGGCTCAACGCCCGCGCCCATGAGTTGTTCTGTTAGATCAGCTAGCACGCGTTCAATGTAGTCTTGCCTATCCATGCGCCGCTCGTCTAAAAACGAGGCAATTTCTTTATAGGCATTAGGCTGAAGGTAACGAAATGATAGGTCTTCAAGTTCCCACTTAACAGCGCCAATACCTAGGCGGTGAGCCAAAGGCGCGTATACATCAAAAACTTCTCGGGATACTAGGTAGCGTTTTTTTCGATCCACATTTTTTACTGCTCGAATGGCGCAGGTACGCTCAGCCAGTTTAATCAATGCAACACGCACATCATCTACTAGGGACACCAGCATCTTACGAACGTTGGTTAGCTGGCCATCTGATTGGCCTAAAATGCTATCTCGTGTGGGACTTTGTAAGTTGCTGATAGCAGCCATCTGCAACACACCATCAATCAACCTGGCTACCACTGGACCAAAGATCTCCTTAACATCGTTAAGGGGCAATTTATTTTCACGCACAGCTCGATATAACACTGCAGCTACCAAGGTTTCTTCGTTCACCTGCAGGGTGGTTAAAATTTCGGCCATTTCAAGTCCAGTGCGAAAGCAGTCAACTTCTTCTGTGGCCCAAATATCTTCACTTTTGCTGGCGTGGTCACGAACTTCTTGGGCCAATTCACAGGCCTTTTGTAGGCGGCTGGTATCTGCCAGCTCTACTTGATTTTGCAAGCCCGCCATCCAGGCTTGGATATCAACGTTACCGTCAGCATGGGTTGGGTGTATTGCGCGTACCTGTACCATGGTTAAATTCCGTCTAAATAGCGCGCTAAGGCGCGCTCGTTATTGTAGTTCATCTGTTATTACTTGAGCATTATTTTCGAACAAGTAAAGCCATAACTTCTAAGTGAGGGGTATGGGGAAACATGTCTATACAGCCCACTTTAGCAACGTTTAGCCCAAGGGCCTGAAATTCTTTTAAATCTCTCGCCATAGATGCAGGGTTGCATGACACATAAACCACACGTTCCAAGGGCTGACCTTTGAGTAACTGGGCAATGCCTTTAGCCCCCGCACGAGGAGGGTCTAATAAGGCTTTATTAAAGGACTTTTTCTGCCACAGCTTGCGGGCGCTAGCATCAAACAAGTCTGCATGTTCGAAGTCGACCAAAACCAAACCATTGCGCTGAGCGTTCTTACGGCCTTGTTTTACCATGGAATAGTCACCTTCTAAGGCCAATACAGCAACACCTTGATCAGCCATGCTTGCAATCGGCAGGGCAAAGTTACCCACACCACTGAACAAATCTAACACTTGGTCCCCAGCTTTTGGCTCCAGCCATTCTAGAGCCTGAGCAACCATGCCTTGGTTAACCTTGGCGTTTACCTGAACAAAATCTTGTACTGCAAAATCTAACTCAATGGGCTTGTCTATTCCAGCCACTACTAAACTGTAGCTTAGCCCCTCTATATTGCCACTTAACCATAGGTCATCATGGTCCGTTTGCTGGCACACCATACTAATTGCGTGCTGCGCACCAAAATTAGCCAACAGCTGCTGATCTTCGGCTGTCAGCGTGGCCGATACCTTTAAACTAATACAGGCTCTTGCATCAGCTTGTAATAGCTCCACATGGGTAACCCATTGTGTATGTTCCAAAGCCACTAATATTTCACGTAGAGGCACTAATAGTTTAGACAGAGCTGGCTCCAATACGGGACACTGGCTGATTGGCACAATGTGTTTATGGCCACTTTGACGAAAACCCAGCAATAAGGTTTTGCTGTCAGCAAAATAACGTGTAGCCAGCTGCGCCCGGCGGCGGTAGCCAAGGCTTTGACCAGTAATAGGTTGCGCCCATTGTTTAGGTTCGATATCCGCTAGACGACGTAATTGCTCAGCAATAGCGGCCTGCTTAAAACTTATTTGAGCCACTGGCTCTAAGTGCTGCAATTGACAACCACCACACGTGTCGTACACAGGACAAAAAGGTGAAACTCGTTGATCACTGGCCTGCTTAAGCTCCAACAAACGGGCTTCAGCGTGGGTTTTATGGTCGCTAAGCACTTCTGCCTTCACCAATTCACCTTGCAATCCACCCTCAACAAAAATAGTTTTTCCTTGCCAGCGACCAACACCACGACCATCGTGACTTAGGTCTTCAAGCTCTATGTGTAAGTGCTTACCTACAGGCAAAGTGACCACTTCAACGTCTTCTTGGGCTTGAGCACGCTTTTGCTTAGCCGAGGCCGAAGGGTTTTTAAGTTTAAGTTTGCGCTGTAAGGGCGATAAACGGGCCATGATTAAGCAAATACTCCAGTGGATAAGTAGCGATCGCCACGATCACAAATAATACAAACAATAACAGCATTTTCTACCTGCTTAGACAGCCGCAATGCGCCAGCTACGGAACCACCAGAAGACACCCCAGCAAAGATGCCTTCCTCTGTCGCTAAGGCTTTCATAGTTGCTTCCGCTTCAGCCTGGTCCATGTCAATAATGGCATCCACTTTTGCGGCGTCAAAAATACTTGGCAAGTAGGCTTCAGGCCAGCGACGAATGCCGGGGATTTGCGAATCTGGCTTAGGCTGCAGGCCATGAATCTGTATCTCTGGGTTTTGTTCCTTTAAATAAGCCGATAACCCCATGATAGTGCCTGTGGTGCCCATGGAGCTAACCAAATGGGTAATTTTACCTTGGGTTTGCTGCCACATCTCAGGACCAGTTGTGCGGTAATGGGCCAATGGGTTATCACTATTGGCGAACTGGTCAAGCACCTTGCCTTCACCACGGGCCTGCATGGCTAGGGCTAAATCCCGAGCACTTTCCATACCTTGAGCTGCAGTCACTTCAATCAGTTCAGCGCCATAAGCAGCCATAGACGCCTTACGTTCTAAGCTCATGTTATCAGGCATAATTAACTTCAGTTGATAGCCTTTTATAGCTGCCACCATGGCTAGGGCAATACCCGTGTTGCCGCTGGTGGCTTCAATAAGCACATCACCAGGTTGGATATCACCACGTTTTTCTGCTTCTGTAATCATGCTCAGGGCTGGACGATCTTTCACCGAGCCTGCTGGATTGTTGCCCTCAAGCTTGGCCAGAATGACATTACTAGTATTACCCGGCAAACGCTGTAAGCGAACTAAGGGCGTATTGCCTACATAGTCTTCTATGGTGGGAAACTTGTGCATACTGACCTCTAGTTAACAGCCTAGCTTAGCACTACAAAAGCTAAGGCTTGGTCCAATTCGTCGGCAATACTGATATGGGTTTTTTGGCTACCCAAATCAGCTTGACGTTGTGCAGCTGCCCCACTAAGGATAAGCAGAGGCGCACCCATTTCATCGTGTTCTATGTGCATTTGCTGCCAAGAAATACCACGGCCAATACCCGTTCCTAAGGCTTTGGCGGCGGCCTCTTTAGCAGCAAAGCGTTTGGCCAAAAAAGCAGCTGGCTGGCTGGCTACATCAAACTGAGCCATTTCCAACTCTGTGAGTATACGCTGGGCAAACTTGCGCCCTGAGCGTTCTAGGGCCGCTTCAATACGAGCGGTTGCTACGATATCCGTGCCAATTGCCTTAACCATGTGCTGTCTCGTTGTGCCGTGTTAGACGCGGCTAGGGCGTTGGGGTTCACGGGCAGCTAACATCAGTGCTTTCATGTTTTTTACCGCCTGAGGCAGGCCAACAAATAGCGCATCCGCAATTAAAGAGTGGCCAATATTAAGTTCGTTAAATTCAGGGATTGCAGCGATGGCTTCTACGTTTTGTAAGGTCAGTCCGTGACCACCATTAACAATAAGCCCAATACTGGCGGCATAGGTTGCGCATTCCGCTATACGCACCAGCTCGGCGTGTTGTTGGGCATAATTGGTGGCGTCGGCATAAGCACCCGTGTGTATCTCTATAAGCTCTGCACCTGTGCGTTTTGCTGCATCTATCTGTTGCTTGTCGGCATCTATAAACAAAGAAATCTGAATGCCTACAGCTTGCATACGCTGGCATGCAGACTTGATTTTTGCTTCTTGAGAGGCCACGTCTAAGCCACCCTCTGTGGTGAGCTCTTGACGCTTTTCTGGTACCAAACACACATAAGTTGGGGCAATCTCTACGGCTAAATCAACCATAGCATCGGTTACTGCTATCTCAAAGTTCATGCGTGTTTGTAACACTTGGGACATAAGGCGCACGTCACGCTCTTGAATGTGGCGTGCATCTTCCCGCAAATGCACAGTAATACCATCTGCACCAGCTTGTTCTGCATCTAAAGCGGCTTTTACTGGGTCTGGATAGCGTGTACCCCGAGCTTGGCGTAGGGTCGCGATATGATCTACATTTACGCCTAATAAAATTCGATTTGGATCAACCATTTTTTGTCTTCTCTTAATTGTCGCTAGTCTTACTTCGGCAAACTAATATTAGTTACTTTTTAACGATAGTGTGGAATAGATTACGGCTTTGTAATGGTTTGCCGCCCAAGAGCTGGTCTAAGTTAGCTCGAGCCATGTACTTAGCGACTTTAAGGCACTCGCTATCAGTGTATTGGCCTGCCGCTAATTGCAGCAATATCTTACCGTTAATCGAAGGGGCACTAATGCCCTCACGATGGTGGATTTGGCTTAAACAAACCCCTTGCAGTGGATGTAACTGATAACCTGCTTCCACCACTACTGGCTCGCCCGTTACATAGTCTTTATCTAACACCATATGATACCCCAGTTCGTCCATTAGATGGACCTCAAAGGGGCGCAAACATTGTTCTAATACGGAATTTCCCGTCAACTGATTGAGCAAGGCTTGGTAGTAGGCAAATAAATTGGGGTGAGGGTCATCTGACGCCAGTAACTTGAGCAACAGCTCATTAACATAGAGGCCACCGTAAAGGCTGTTACCAACTATGTCTAATGGCGGACCGGCCCCATCAAACTGAAGGCTTGTACGTAATTCACCACGCCCTGTAAAGCTCACCATAAGCGGCGTAAAGGGCTGAACTAAAGCGCGTTTAGCCGGCTGTTTACCCTTTGATTTTCGCGCCCCATGAACAATCACCGACACTCGGCCTTGGTGGAGCGTAAACAAATCAGCAATGACGCTACTTTCCCGCCATGGGCGGCTGTGTAATACGTAGGCGGGCTGCTGTTCAGTCATACTAGTTTAATCGAGGCCGTCGTAACCTAAGCTTTGTAAAGCTCGCTCATCATCAGACCAGCCACTTTTCACCTTTACCCACAGTTTGAGCATTACCTTACACTCAAACATACGCTCCATATCCACCCGCGCATCACGTCCGATCTGTTTAATTCGGTCGCCTTTGTCACCGATAAGGATACGTTTTTGGCCTTTCCGCTCTACTAAAATTAAAGCTCCTATATGCAGCACCGGCCCATCTTGGGCAAATTCTTCTATCTCTACGGTCATTTGATAAGGCAGTTCATCACCTAACTGCCGCATGATTTTTTCACGAATCAACTCCGCAGTGATAAAACGCGCACTGCGGTCGGTTACTTGGTCTTCAGGAAAAAAGTGGCGTCCATTAGGTAGTTGGTCAAGCACACATTGCTCTAACTGCTCGACTGAAGCACCTGTATGGGCCGCGATAGGCACCAATACCGCGTTAGGCAAACGCTGCTGCACTTCTTGTAAATACGGTAATAAGGACTGTTTATCATCGAGTATGTCAATTTTATTAATGGCTAAAATCACCGGGCAATTGGCAGCTTTAACTTTTTCGTAGACGTGCTCGTCAGCCTCGTTCCAGCGTGTACGATCTACCATAAAAATCACTAAATCTACGTGCTTTAAGGCACTAGAAGCAGCTTTATTCATGTAGCGGTTAATAGCTTTGTCGGCTTGATCTATATGCAAACCCGGCGTATCCACATAAACAACCTGCACGTCACCTTCGGTTTTAATACCCAGAATTTGATGGCGTGTGGTTTGCGGCTTACGAGAAGTAATGCTAATTTTCTGGCCCAATATACGATTAAGTAAAGTGGATTTGCCTACATTAGGTCGGCCCACAATAGCTACATATCCACACTTTGTGTTGCTGTCATTTTGGGCTGCTAGCCAGGTATCTAAATCTGTCATGGTATATTTTCTGCTATAAAGACTCTTGGCCAAGTTGCTGTAATGCTAACGTGGCCGATTTCTGCTCTGCGATACGGCGGCTGGAGGCTTCCGCTTTGGTTGGTTTATCAAGTAAGCTGCTGTGGCATTCTATGATAAACATTTGCTCGTGATCTTGCCCCTTAACATCAATCAGCTGGTACACGGGCAAATCAGATTTCTTTGCTTGTAGATACTCTTGCAATCGCGTTTTAGGATCTTTTTGGGTATCAGTGAGACTCAAATTTTCTAGCCTAGAGGCAAACCAATCCAAAATTCGCACCTGGCAAACATCCATCCCCGCATCTTTATAAATAGCTCCAATGATGGCTTCGGTAGCATCAGCCAAAATCGATTCACGTCGCTGCCCACCACTTTTTAGCTCCCCAACACCTAGTTTTAAGCAAGGACCAATGTGCATTTCTTTAGCCACTTCAGCAAGCGTCACACCTTTTACTAAGCCTGCACGCAAACGACTTAATTGACCTTCGCGGGCTTTGGGGAACTTATCAAACAAAGCATTAGCAATAACAAAGTTAACAATTGAATCACCTAAAAACTCTAAGCGTTCGTTATTGTGGTGGCCACAAGATCGGTGAATTAGCGCCAACTCCAACAGTGTCAAATCGGCAAAGGAATGGCCAATTGCCGCACACAATGTATTAATTTTTTGCTGATAGGCCGTTGCGGCAGGCGCTCTCATATTAATCTATGCTACCGGCAGTACTAAAATTGGGCAAACTAAAAAAGTTTTCCCAGTGTAACCACACGGCAATGGCTTTACCGGTAATGTTTTCTTGTGGCACAAAGCCCCAATAGCGACTGTCATTACTGCCATCTCTGTTGTCACCCATCGTGAAGTACTTTCCCTGTGGAATGGTGATTACGCCGTTTTTACCTGGGTTTTTATTACGCCATATAAGGTGTTCAACATCACCTATTTGCTCTTTATAGATTTCCGTCGTTGGCGACTGATCAGCGACATAAGTCTGAGCCATCTGTTCGCCGTTGATATAAATGACTTTATTGCGTAGCTCTAAGGTATCACCAGGCACAGCAACCACCCGCTTAATAAACTTAATCGCCGTATCCTTTGGGTACTTAAAAACCATCACATCACCCACTTTTGGCTCATTGTAGTTAAATACCTTAGTGCCTAGTACTGGCAACCGTATGCCGTATTCGAATTTATTGACGACAATAAAATCTCCCACCGTAAGAGTAGGCAACATAGAACCTGAAGGGATCTGGTAAGGCTCCATAAAAAAAGAACGTAGGATCAATACAAAGGCCAACACAGGAAAAAACGAACGGCTGTATTCTGCAAACATCGGTTCGCGCATCACTTTGTTTTGGTCGGCTTCAGGCAACGTACCACCAGCACTAGCCGTTGCCAGAACCAAGGCTTTAACACGGGCAGGTTTCCACAACCACACATCTAACGCATAACCAATACCAAACACCCCTACCAGCACAGTGAGCAGTAATTCAAAATCAAAATCCATCATGGTCTATGTATCCTTTATCTCTAATAACTGTGTACTTAACTAACAGTTTAGCTATCTAGCTTAAGTACGGCCAAGAATGCATCTTGTGGGATTTCAACACTGCCCACTTGCTTCATGCGCTTCTTACCTTCTTTTTGTTTCGACAAAAGTTTCTTCTTGCGACTAATGTCGCCACCGTAACACTTGGCCGTTACGTTTTTACGCAAGGCTTTAACCGTGGTACGAGACACAATATTGCCGCCAATGGCAGCCTGAATCGCAACATCAAACATCTGTCTAGGAATCAGTTCTTTCATTTTCTCACATAAAGCTCTGCCACGGGACTGGGCGTTATCGCGATGCATAATCACCGCTAAAGCATCCACCCGCTCACCATTAATAAGAATATCCAAACGCACTAGTTTGGCCTCTTCAAAACGCACAAAGTTGTATTCTAAAGACGCATAACCACGGCTCACAGACTTAAGACGGTCAAAGAAATCTAAGACCACCTCACTCATCGGCATGTCATAGGTCAACGCAACCTGAGTGGCGGTGAATTGCATATTCTTCTGCACGCCACGTTTCAACACACACAAAGTAATGACGTTACCTAAGTGCTCTTGTGGCACTAAAATATTAGCTTCCACAATAGGTTCACGCATTTCTGCCACACCACCCATATCAGGCAGTTTTGATGGGTTATCCACATAGACCACTTTACCGTTATTGAGCTCTAGTTCGTAGATTACAGTGGGCGCCGTAGTTAACAAATCAAGATTATATTCACGTTCTAAACGCTCTTGAATAATCTCCATGTGCAACATGCCCAAGAAACCACAACGGAAACCAAAACCTAAGGCATCAGAGCTTTCTGGCTCATAAAACAAGGAGGCATCGTTCAGGCTTAGCTTAGCCAAGGCTTCACGGAAATCTTCATAGTCATCAGAGCTAGTAGGGAACAAACCAGCATATACCTGGGGCTGAACTTTCTTAAACCCAGGTAGGCTTTCAACGTCAGCAGTTTTAAGGTGAGTTAAGGTATCGCCAACTGGTGCGCCATGAATGTCTTTAATACCAGCAACCACATAACCCACTTCACCAGCTCTTAAGATGCCAGTTTGCGTGCGCTTAGGGGTAAAAATACCAAGATCTTCTACGCCATACTGTATTCCCGTAGACTTCACTATGATTTTATCTTTCTTGCGTAACACGCCATTCTTAATACGCACTAATGACACAATGCCAAGGTAGTTATCGAACCAAGAATCAATAATTAGCGCTTGTAGTGGCTTATCTTCGTCACCAATGGGTGGTGGAATTAATTCAATCAATTGTTCCAGCACGGCTTCCATGCCTAAGCCACTTTTAGCCGAGGCTTCAACTGCGTCACTGGCATCGATGCCAATGACTTCTTCAATTTCTTGCTTTACCTTGTCTGGATCGGCTTGAGGCAGGTCCATTTTATTTAACACGGGTACCACTTCTAAGCCCAGTTCTAGTGCCGTATAACAGTTGGCAACAGATTGCGCTTCTACGCCTTGTGCTGCATCCACCACTAAAAGTGCACCCTCACAGGCTTCTAAAGAGCGAGATACTTCGTAGGAAAAGTCTACGTGTCCAGGAGTGTCAATAAGGTTAAGTTGATAGATTTTGCCATCTTTACTGGGGAAATCCAAAGTCACACTTTGAGCTTTAATGGTGATGCCGCGTTCGCGTTCAATATCCATGGAATCCAGCACTTGCTGCTCCATTTCACGATCTGACAAGCCGCCACACATTTGGATAAAGCGATCTGCAATAGTGGACTTGCCATGATCGATATGAGCGATAATGGAAAAGTTGCGGATCAGGGAGTTGATGGCCATGCGATGACTTCCGAGTTACCCCCACTAAGAAACCAAGAGCAGGGGTGCATAAAAGAGCGGAATTATATCCTAGTTGAAGCCAAAAAACCGCAGCAAGGCCACCTGCTACGGTTTTGTTAAAGCCATTTATGGTTATTTTTACTGGCTAATGTGAGTGATCACCTTTTTTGTCACGTTTTTACATATGCTCTGCTCGTTTGTCAGCCATCTCATCACGCATGACTTGATATTGTTCTACCTGCTCTGGCGTTAGCACATCCACAATTTGCGCTTCAACATTGGCGCGCTCAATTAAACGCTGCACCATGTTCTGGCCGTGCAAAGTGCCAATCGCTGTAGCCTTAGCAATGTAGGCATCGGTGCCAGACTCTAACTGCCTTAACTCTAAAAGCTGCGCCACCATAGCTCGTTGATCACCTAACGCGCCTTGATGCTGACTTTTCATGATGTGCTTGATAGCACCTTCTTGCGCTTCTGTCAGGTCGAGTGACTTAGCGATCCTGCGAACCATTTTGTGGCCCTGTTTGCCGTCCTTGTACGCGTGACTTTTTTGATCAGTGTGCTGAGTGTCGCCGTGATGGCAGCCTTTACCATCTGCCATTGCCATTGATATACCCACCAAACCTACCAGCACTATAGTTGGTACGATCATTAAGCTGCGCTTGATATATGTTTTAATGGTCTTGCCCCTAGCTAAGTAGTCTCCCTAATGGGAAGGCTCTATTATAGGGGTCCAACTGCAAGGGTGGGTGCAGACACTGCAAAAGAGTGCAAAGATAACGTTGGTTTTGTGACAAGATCACAGGCACCATCTAAATTTAGTCCACTTGGGCTAAATTGCCTTTTTCTTGCAACCAGGACTTACGATCGCCTGAACGTTTTTTCGCTAACAGCATATCCATCACTTCCATGGTGCCGTCACCTGCTTCTAGGCTAAGTTGCACTAGCCTCCGACTATCTGGCTTCATGGTGGTTTCTCTTAACTGAGAAGGGTTCATTTCACCCAATCCCTTAAACCGCTGAACATTAACCTTGCCGCGCTTTTTCTCAGCGGTAATATGATCCAACACACTTTGTTTTTCGTTTTCATCAAGGGCATAAAATACTTCTTTGCCAATATCGATACGATACAAAGGTGGCATAGCCACATACACATGGCCTGCAGCGACTAGTGGTTTAAAATGGCGCACAAACAAAGCACATAGTAGCGTGGCTATATGTAAGCCATCTGAATCAGCATCGGCCAAGATACAAATTTTACCGTATCGTAACCCATCTAAATTGTCAGCACCTGGGTCTACACCCATAGCAACAGCGATATGGTGCACTTCCTGAGAGGCCAATATTTGCCCAGAATCAACTTCCCAAGTGTTGAGAATCTTACCCCGCAAAGGCAAAATGGCTTGAAATTCTCGCTCCCGTGCTTGCTTGGCAGAACCACCAGCAGAGTCACCTTCCACCAAAAATAGCTCACCACGGCTAACATCGGTACCACTGCAGTCAGCCAATTTTCCAGGTAAAGCCGGACCTTGGGTGATTTTTTTACGGATAACTTTTTTGCCAGCCCGTAAGCGTTTTTGAGCATGGTTAATCACCAGTTCAGCTAACAATTCGCCTTCGTCCGTGTGCTTATTGAGCCATAAACTAAAAGCATCCTTCACTTCACCAGAGACGTAAGCCACAATTTGGCGTGAAGAAAGTCGCTCTTTTGTTTGGCCAGAAAACTGTGGATCTTGCATTTTTACCGACAATACAAAGCAGCAACGGTCCCATATATCTTCTGGGCCAAGCTTCACACCACGAGGGAGTAGGGCCCTAATTTCACAAAATTCCCTCAGTGCCTCCAGCAAGCCGCTACGCAAACCGTTCACATGAGTGCCACCCTGCGAGGTTGGGATCAGGTTGACATAACCTTCTTGGGTTAGGTCTCCACCTTCTGGCAACCACTGCACTGCCCAGTCCACACCTTCAATTTCACTTTTACGGCTACCTACAAAAGGCGTTTCTGGTAGGCAGTTATAACCCTCATTAGCAGCTTGCAGGTAATCGTCTAAACCCTCCTGGTAATACCATTCATGTTTTTCTTTAGTAGCACTGGTTAAATCTAAAAAGGTTACTTTTAAGCCACTGCATAACACGGCCTTAGCTCGCAACACATGCTTAAGCCGCACCACAGAAAATTTAGCAGAGTCAAAATACTGTGGATCAGGCAGAAAAGTAACACTGGTACCCGTGTTACGCTGGCCCACGGCATCCACTACCTCTAGCTCGCTGACTTTATTGCCACTGGCAAAAGCAATGCGGTGCACTTCACCATTACGTCGAATTTTCACCTCTAGGGCCAAGGTCAAAGCGTTTACAACAGAAATGCCCACACCGTGTAAACCGCCAGAGAACTGGTAGTTTTTGTTAGAAAACTTACCCCCTGCATGCAAGCGTGTAAGAATGAGCTCCACACCGCTCACCCCTTCTTCAGCATGCATATCTACCGGCATACCACGACCATTGTCAATAACTGTAAGTGAGTGGTCACTATGCAGAATCACATCGATTTGGTCAGCATATCCAGCTAGCGCCTCGTCCACTGAGTTATCAATAACTTCTTGGGCAAGATGGTTCGGACGGGTGGTATCCGTATACATACCCGGACGTTTTTTAACTGGGTCTAAACCACTTAATACTTCAATGGAATCCGCTGTGTAGTTGTCTTGTGCCATGAATTGCTTCACCGATAGTGTCATATTAGAGTTAGCGACAATCTAACATCTCATCGCTAAGGTGTAATAGTAGCAGTAATTGTTTAACTAGCGAGACGTTTTGCGCGTGTATATAAAAATTTGTGTTTTAGACCTTGGGCAACCGCTGTATTGTAGTTTGCATTTGGCCATCAGCTGCGAGGGTAAGCAATCTTAAACCCGGACCAAGCTCCGCTTGCACCTTAAACTCTTGTTGCTGACAAGTAAATTGCACCGCACTAGAAGGCGTAGCAAGAAAACGCACACTACCTATTATCTGGTCAAATTTTTGATGTACATGGCCACACACCACGGCCTTCACTTGGGAGTGCGATGCAATTAAAGCGTTGAACTGCTTGGCGTTACCCAACATTATATCGTCTTGATATAGGGAATTGACCGGCATCGTATTGTGGTGCATAAACACACACACTGGCAGCTGCGAATCACCCTCCAAAACCTGCCTAAGCTCTTCCATCTGAATAGAAGACACGCTACCTCCGCCAATGCCATCTGGCTGATCCGTAGTATTAAGCACCAGCAACCGCCAATGGTCATAGTCTAACACCCGCAGTTGTTGCACTGGCTGACCGGAAACGTGTTGCATAGTGTCACTGTTGTCATGGTTGCCAGCCAACCAAATACACGGGTAAGCTAGGCTACTGAGCTTTTGTTGCAGCCGCCGGTAAGCCGCCTCACTACCAAAATGGCTAAGGTCTCCAGTAAGCATTAACAGATCGACTTGGGCATGATCCTGCAGCCAAGACAAACACTGGTCTAAATGAGCATCAGCATCGACACCCTCGTAGTGAGTTAAGGCATCAGCTTGCAGATGGCAATCGGTAATTTGTGCGATGCGCAAACTCATAGGCTGCCCCACTGGGTTTTAAGTCTTGGGTAATGTAATTGTAACCATTGTGCAGCAATAATGGTGGCCGCGTTAGTCAGCCTACCTTGCTCCAACATCTGCCATAATGTCTGGCGCTCGATCACTTGCACTTTAATGTCTTCACCTTCTGTAGGTAAACCGTGCACCCCTCCTAACTGGCTGGCATCGACAGGGGCACAATAAATATCTAAGCTTTCATTACTACCTCCTGGAGTGACAAGGTATGTGCACACTAACTCCAAGTCACTTTGGGCAATGATGGCGCCAGACTCTTCCTTGCATTCTCGCACAGCCACTTGTTCGGAGGTTTCTTGAGTATCAATCATGCCAGCCACCATTTCGAGCTGCCAAGGGCCATTATCATGGGTCATACCCCCCACCCGGAACTGTTCAATCAACACTACCTGATCTGTCTTGGCATCGTACATAAGCACGGCCACCGCCGGCAACCGCACAACTAATTCCCGTTGCAGTTCTTGGCTCCAACCACCCTTGAACAAACGATGCTGCAGCTTTAGTTTTTGCACTTGATAGAAACCTTGGTATACGGTTTCTTGATGAGCTATTCGTACATCTGGACGTTTAAATGTGGGTTTATACATGGCTTAGATAAAGTCCTGTTATTTATGTTTCGGCCAAAGTCATATTGCCGCTCACAGTTTTGGCTAATAGCAGGGCGTTTTCAACGCAATCACCTAAAGCCACACCATCACGCCAATTACTACGCATATACAAGCCAGGGAATTGAGCTAACACCTCATCGACTAACGCCACCTTTTGCAAATGACCCAAGTCATATTGTGGAATAGCCTTTGGCCATAAACTTTCTTCATGCCATAAAGGTTGCCCCTCAATACCAAGGTAAGGCGATAACTCGTGCAAAACCAGTTCTACCCTCCGCTGGGGTGTTAAAGTCATAGCCTGTTGCCCACGGCCACCGCCAATAAATACCGTGATGAGGTGTTGGTTATCTGGACAGCGCTCAGAAAAAATACTTGAAGGAAATAATACGCCTAAGGTCTGCTTGTTCTCTTTAGTGGGTAACAAACACCCAAAACCATCAAGAGCATGCTTAATTTGACGCTTTTCAAAGGCCATGGTGATACTTGCCACAGCAGGGTAATCAATATCTCGTAAAAACTCTTTAGCTCTAGCGAGCAAGGCTTCATCGGCAGTGGCTAAATCATCTATTAGCCGTGCCACTTGAGCCGCTGGCACAGCCAGAACAACCTGCGATGCCTGCCAAATTTGATCACCAGATCTTGCCTGGTACCCAAACTCGGTGCTATAGGTCAGGCTATCCACTTGGGCATTTAGCTTTACCGCTGGCCCAAGTTGCTGAGCCAGCACCTTGGGCAGTTGGTGTAAACCACCAGCAAAGCTCATCATAGCCCCGTCTAAAGGAGTAATCCCCTGTTCCTGTTGAAGTTTTTCCTGGCGCGACTTAGCTTTCATTTTAGCAACGCCGCCGACAATCATAGAGCCATATTCAACTTCTAGGGCGTAAACTTTAGGCACCGCAGCTCGTACAGATAGCTTCTCAGGATCACCTGCAAAGACACCCGAAACAAACGGGTCAATCATCCAATCCAGCACTTCATGACCCAGCCGGCGCCTGACGTATTCAGCAATACTCTCTTCCCGCGTGGCCTTGCCAATAAAAGGTTCAAACAGCACCCTTATTTTTCCAGCAATACTCAACACCCGGGTAGTAAGGGCGCCAAAGATGCCCATAGGTAAGGCTAGCATACGGCCTCTTTTGCCAATAAACCGCTTGTGAGCAGTTTTCTTTGCCAGCACTATATGAGGCTTTAGTCCGGCCTGCTCTATAAGTTGGGCCATCGCTGGTCGATTGTTGATAAAGGAGTTGGGGCCACGCTCCCACTGACAGCCATATTTTTGCACCGTTTGTAAGTTACCACCTACTTGATTTCCTGCCTCCAGCACAGTGACAGAAAAGCCTTGTTGCTGCAAAAACCAGGCACTTGCTAAACCAGAAATACCCGCACCAATAATGAGCACATGATCAGCTTGTTCTAACTGCTCAGGAGCTTCTGGAAAAGGCCCGGCACTTTGGCTAGTGGGCAATGCTGTATCAGTGTTATGCATAGTTTGAGTCATCTTATGGCAATATTGTAAGGTTAGCAGCTTTGGCCTAAATAGGCTTTGATATGACTGTCCTTTTGTTGCAAAAAATCTTTACTCGGTCCTTGCCAATGCACTCTTCCATCAGCAATAAAGACTACAGTTTCAGCTAGTTCTAAGGCATCTTTGGGCTCGTGAGTGACCAGTAGCACGGTGAGTTGATGTTGCTGACTTAGGCCTTTAACCAACGCCGCCATCTCCTGCCTTAGTGCCGGATCTAATGCACTAAAAGGCTCGTCTAACAATAATAACGGCTTGCGCCGGACCAAAGCGCGGCCTAATGCCACCCTTTGCCGCTGACCGCCCGAAAGCTGCTTAGGCAAGCGGGAACCCAGACCTTTTAAACCCACTTGATCCAGAGCGATTTCTACTTGATCTATTTCATCCGCCGTCAGCCTAAGGCTTGGGCGTATGCCTAAAGCTAGGTTATTAAACACCGACATATGGGCAAATAAATTATGTTCTTGGAACAAACTTGTCACCGGCCTTTGGGCCGGGTCAAGTTGATCCACACGCTGGTCACCAAGCAAAATTTGTGCAGCATCAGTTTGAGGTTGAATAAATCCAGCCAGCAAGTTGAGTAAAGTAGATTTACCAGACCCACTGGCGCCCATAATTGCCACCACTTGGCCTAAAGGAATCTGCAAATCATAACAAAATTGCTGCTCACCTAAACGACAACTTACCTGTTTAAAGTTAATCACTGGAGCCTCCTAAAAGACGCTCTAAAATCACAAAAATCGCCAGACATAATCCCAACAAAACCAAGGCAGTGACACCCGCCGCATCACTTTGGTAGCTCCCCAAACGTTGATACATCAGCAACGGCAGGGTTTGGATATCTGGGCTACCAAACAAAGCTACCACTCCTAAATCACCTGCAGACATAGCCGCCACTAAAGCCAAAGCTAAGCCAATTGGCTTGCGTAATATAGGCCACTCAACATGTCTCAATCGATACCAACCTTGTACCCCTATGCTGCTGCATAGGCGATCGTAATCTCTACCAATTTTAAGGTAGGCTACGGATAATACGCGTAACATATAAGGCAGCCCCATTAAGGCGTTCACCAGCACAACAATATAAAGGTTAATAGCAAACACGTTTACATGGGGGCTTAATCCTATGAATAAACCCGTCGCTAATACCAGAGGTGGCACTACCAAAATGACAGAACCCATCCATTCCACAGCCAGAGCAGCAGCGGCATAGCGCTCACGCCAATGACGCTGAGCTAGTAACAAACCTGAAGCCATTAGCAGGCTCAATAAGGCAGAACTCAAAGCCACCCACAAACTATTACTGAAAGCATTCCATAATCGAAGGTCAAGCAAAACGTCTGCCCAAGCCGTGTTAATACCTGCAATCACTACAGCCAACAAAGGCAATAATACCAACAAAGTAGCCAACAGTAGCACCAACGCATCACTCACAACACCTAACAATGGCTTGAGGTCTGGGCGCATATTTTTGGCCGATGTTTCGAGACTGGTGAATATATCGATGGGCCTTCCTAGGCGCAAACCAGCCCACAAAATAAGCCCACAAAACACTATCTGTAACAGGCTCAAATATACAGCTTTAGCAATATCAAAATCGAACCGTATAGCTTGAAAAATAGCCACTTCAATAGTGGTGGCTTTTGGCCCGCCGCCTAAGGTCATAACAATAGCAAAACTCGTGAAGCACAAGGCAAACACCAATGCAGCTAATTGTGGCAATACACCTTTTAGGTGAGGCCACTCAATATGGCGCCACAGGTCCATTGATGTCATCCCTAGCTGGCTTGATAAACGCCAAGTTTCGGCGTTTATTGCATCTAATCGCTGCAATAGAATACGTGTTGCCAATGGTAGGTTAAAAAACACGTGGGCCAACAAGATCCCCGTTAAGCCGTAAACGTAGCTGTGGGGTTGACCACCTAACCATAGCCAGAGTTGATTAAAATAGCCATATTTACCATGTAACAAAATAATGCCAAACACTGCAATAACACTAGGCACTACTAACGCCACGCTAAAACACCGCAACAATAACCAGCGACCCACAAAAGATTGCCTACGAGCTAACGCGCGGGCCACTAGTACAGCTGCAGACAAGCTAATGAAAGTAGATAAACACGCCTGCCACCAAGAAAACCAAACTACACGCCAAGTATAGGTGTCAGTCACATAGGCCAACCATTGCGCCTGGCCTAGATAAGAAGTGAAAGCACTCATGGCGAGCAGCAACGGTAGCAACACCAGACAAAAGCTAATGCTACTAAACCAGAACCAGCGCCTCAATGACAATACTTTGGTCACTCGCCTAATACCTGTTCCAGAGTCGCTTCTATAGCCAATAAGTGGCGTTTAAGTGCACCTTTTTGCTTATCAACCAAGGCTGCGCCTGCCGCTCCCATGGTATCTCTTAACGACTGGTCAGTTAATAGCTGGGTAATATCTTCTAACAAACACGCATTAGTTGTCACTCGTAAGCCTTGAACTTGTTCTAATTGGTCACACACTTGAGTGAAGTTAAAACAATTAGGACCCATAAGCACAGGCTTACCTAGAGCAGCTGCCTCTAATGGGTTATGCCCCCCCGTGTCAGCAAGGCTTCCACCAACAAAAACCACATCTGCTCGGCGGTAAAAATGCATCAGCAAACCCATGGCATCAACTAATAGTATGCTTCGGGGGTGCGCCTTATGCACATCAACATCAACCACACCTTGATAATTAATTTGACTATACCTTAACCAAGGTAGACCTGATTGCTGACATAAGTCAGCCACTTCGTCGAATCGTTGTGGGTGCCTAGGCACTAGCACCAAGGTCCCTCTAATCTGTGGTGGAAGCTGCGCCCATGCTTGCAATAAACTAGCCTCTTCACCACTGCGAGTGCTACCACATACCCAACACAGACCTGCAGGCACTGCCGCCGATGTGATATCTATTTGACTATCGGGGATCACTAAATCATATTTTAAGCTGCCCAGAACTGACACCTTAGAAGCCTGCGCCCCTAGGTCTAAAAAACGTTGACCCCCTGCTTGATCTTGCACTAACAATTGAGTCAGCTTTTGCAGCATGGGAGCCACTAACCAAGACAAGCGACCATATGCCTTTGCAGAACGTGCAGACAAACGTCCATTCACCAAAATAGTAGGTATTTTTTTTCTGGCACAAGTGGTAATTAAGTTAGGCCATAGTTCCGTCTCAACTAACAACACCGCGCGAGGCTTAACTCGCTGCAACATGAGCCAGTTGGCCGCACCAAGATCCACTGCTAGGTAGGCCCAGCTTACACGGTCGTTGTCGGCAAACAACTGCTGGCAACGTGATTGCCCAGTAACACTAGTAGTAGTCACTAGCACAGGGAGTTTTAGGTCACTAACAATGGCTTCTATTAGGGGGGTAATTGCATTGAGTTCGCCCACGCTTGCTGCGTGAACCAAGACAGGTTGATGCTGCTTTTTGGGCAACCAGCCATAACGTTGCCAAAAACCACGACGAAATTCAGCGCGGCGCCAAACAAACAGCAGATGAAATACAATACCAATTGGTAAAGCTAAATAGCATAAACAGGTATAAACGAAGAGTGCCACGGGTACAAAACAACCTTTTGTTTGTTAAACTAATGTTAACTCTTATTTTTAGACGCCCACAACAATGAAGATCGTCAACCTGATATCCGGTAAAGACTTAGGCGGACCTAAGCAGACTTTTTTGCATTACAGTGACAATTTACGCCAATTAGGCCATCAAGTCACTTCTGTCATCCGCCCAAAGGCACAATTAGAACCTCTGCTAAAGCAACGTAAGCTAGATTACTTACTACTCGATTACCCACGCACTCGATTACCACTGTTAAAAACCGTCGCTATCAACCGACTCAAGCAGCTATTTTCACAACAAAATGCAGATCTTGTGATTGTCCACAAACCGATTGATGCCACACTGGCACGGGCTGCATTGCCTCAAAACTGTCAACTTATTCTGATTTTACACAGCTACACTGCTACCGGCATTAATGCCGCTGACGTACTCATTTGTGTCTCTCCTGTGCTCGCTGAGTTTGCCCGTGGGCAAGGCTTTACTGGCACTTTAGAGGTGATCCCAAATTTAGTTGAACTGAACCCTATCGAACCCACAAGCCGCCCACCCAAGCCAATCCCAGTGATTGCGACTATGGGCATCCTCCGGCGCACTAAAGGCCAAGACATTCTATTGCAGGCTGCAGCTATCCTGCGTCGTCGCAACATTGAATTTAAATTAGTCATTGCTGGTAAAGGTCGTTGGCATAAAAAAATAAACAAGTGGATTCATCAATTCGATTTGAACGCTATCACTCAACGCTTAGATTGGATTAGTAACCAAGACCGGGATAATTTTATTGATGCTGTGGACATTTTTTGCCTGCCGTCGCGGGGTGAAACCTTTGGCATGGTGGTGATTGAAACCATGGCTCGCAAACGTCTTGTGGTTGCCACTCGTTGCGGAGGCCCACAAGGCATTATTGAACACTTAAAAAATGGCTTATTGTGTGACATTAACGCCGAAAGTCTAGCCGACACACTGGCCCAAGCTATCGCACTAAAAGCTGACAGTTATCAGGCTATGTGTGAAGCTGCCTATGTCACGGTTAGGGACCAATACAGCCCTGCGATCGTGCGCCAACAAATAGCAGCTATGTTGCAACAACACGTTACACCCAACCTGCCTCACACGCTAAAAGAGCACTAGTAGCCACACCAGTGCGCATTGTATTAAGGCTAAGAGAACCGCCGCAGAAGCTACATCCTTGGCCACAGCAGACCAATGGTGACGTTCATCTCCATGACGATCTATAGCCGCTTCGACTGCCGTATTGATTAATTCAGTGATGAGCACAACAAACAAACTCATCACCAATATGGCACTTTCTAAATGGGTTTCTGGCCACCACAAAGCCAAGGGCAACATCACTAAAAAGGCCAAACTCTCTTGCTGAAAGGCTGTTTCATTACGCCATGTGAATGTCAGACCGTGCCAAGAGTAGCCACACGCTTTAGCTAAGCGCTTTACACCGTTGAGTTTATCATTCGACACTTAGACACCCTTAACTGATTGAAATTGTAATTGATGGAGATGGGCGTAGAGTCCGTGTTGGGCAATAAGCTGCTGATGCTGATTGAAATTGTAATTGATGGAGATGGGCGTACAGTCCGTGTTGGGCAATAAGCTGCTGATGACTGCCTTGCTCCACCAATTGCCCTTCATCCATCACTAGAATTATATCTGCCTGCTCAATAGTTGAGAGGCGGTGGGCAATAACCAAAGTAGTCCGACCTACCATTACCTCGTCTAATGCCGCTTGTATGTGACGTTCAGATTCTGTGTCTAGCGCCGAAGTGGCTTCGTCGAGCACCAACAAGGGCGCATCCTTCAATAGGGCTCTGGCAATAGCTATACGTTGCCGCTGCCCGCCAGACAACAGCACACCAGATTCACCTACCAGGGTGTCTAAACCCAAATTCATACGATCTGTAAACTCTATCACTCGGGCAGCCTTCGCGGCCGCCATAATGCGCTCATCGCTAGCATCGTGCATGGCACCGTAGGCAATATTCTGCGCAATGGTGCCATTAAATAACACCACTTGCTGATTAACCAGTGCAACTTGGCGACGTAAATCGATTCGGGAAAGGTCTTGAATATCGTCTTCATCAAGCAAAATTCGCCCACCTTGGGGCTCATAAAAACGTAGCAGCAAATTCACTAAGGTAGACTTGCCACTACCAGACCGTCCCACCAAGGCGACCACCTGCCCTGGTTTAATAATAACATTGACCTTCTTCAACAAGGGCTGCTCGTCATAGCCGAAGTCTACATTTTCAAAGGTTACTCGACCGTTAGCTCGAGCTATTGGTTTAGTGCCCTGATCTGTTTCTGGCGTTTCATCTAGCAGGGCAAAAATGCTCTGAGATGCGGCAATACCTTGCTGCAAAATACTATTGATTTCTGTCATCGAACGTAATGGTTTAGTGAGCATGCCTGAGGCGGTGATGAATGCGATAAATTGCCCCGCACTCATAGTGTTAATTATACTTGGATGTAGCGCCAAATAAATTAAACTAGCCATCGCTAGCGCCACGATCATTTGTACCAAGGGCGTAGAAATAGACTCCACCAAAGCCAGCTTCATAGCCTGCTGCCGATTGTTATTACTCGCAGCCGAAAAGCCTTGTCGCTCCTGTTCTTGCGCACCAAACACGCGCACCACTTCATAACCTTTAATAGCCTCACTGGCACTGGCTGTAACTTGCCCCATACTGTCCTGCAAATTAGCACTTATATTTCTAAAGCGCTTGGAGGCTTTATTCACCACCCAGCCAATAAATGGGCCCACGGTCAAAAATACCAGCGATAGCTGCCAGTTTAAATACACAATATAGGCTAGCAAACCAACAATGGTAAGCCCTTCACGGACAAATATCTTTAGTGCATCAGTTGCTGCGCCAGTGACTTGTTCTACGTTAAAGGTAAGCTTTGACAATAGGGTTGCCGATGAATTACGGTGGTAAAATCTCGCAGGTAGCACCAATAGCCGATCAAAGATGTCTAAGCGTAGCTGGTGGATCACCCGTCTGGCCACGTAGGTAATACCGTAATTGCCCAAAAAGAAGCCTATGCCACGCACCAAAAATATCACGAGTACTGCAGCAGGTATGATAATGCGAGCAGCGCCGTCGCTATTCTCGACACTATCAACCATATATTCCATTAGGCTGGCAAAAGCTGGCTGGGTTATTGCAAACAGAACAAAACCAACAAGACTAACGCAGAAGATTAACCCGTGCTGTAATACATAGCCCAATAAGCGTTTGTAGGCACTCCAAGCACCTAAAGTTGGTTGAGCGCTGTTAGTCGTGACGGGACCTACCGGCTTACTCATTTATTGTCCTTGTATTAGATAGAACGCTAGTTTCTCTAGCTGGCATCGCTAGCTCAGTGTAAACTAACACTCTGTTATCAATTAAATTAGCGCTTATCGGCGCCAATTTATCCCTTAATTCAAGTCGAATTCTATATGCTATCCGACAAACCATCGTTAACCAAATTTTACGCTGTTAAATACTGGCCCATTTGGTTTGGTTTAGGCTGCATTCGCTGCATCATTGCTCTGCCTTGGGCATGGCGCATAGCAATGGGTCGAGCGCTTGGTTGGCTATTGTATCAGTTATCTGGCCGCAGAAGATTCATTGCCGAAACCAATATTGGCCTCTGCTTTAGCCATTTAACGGCTGCAGAACAACGGCATATGGTACGCCAAACTTTTGCTGACAATGGTATCGGCATTATTGAGACCTCGATGGCGTGGTGGAGTTCCCGTAAAACGCTGAGTCATCGAGTGTCTATCGAAGGCGGGAAGTTAATTGAACAAGCACAAGCACAAGGTCGCGGTGTGCTATTGGTAGGTGCCCATTACACCAGTCTTGATTTAGGTGGAATTTTATTGGCACCTAGTTACCCATACTATGCTACTTACCAACGCCATAGTAATGCTTTAATGGATAGCATCATTCGCCGCGGGCGGTTAAACCATTTACCAGGCATGGTAGAGCGAGAAGACATTCGCCAAGTCATGCGATTACTCAAACAAGGGGAGATAGTATGGTTGGCGCCGGATCAAGATGTTGGCCCAGATCGCTCGGTATTTGCGCCTTTTTTTGGTGTAGAGGCCGCCACCACTCCTATTGTTAGTCGCTTAGCTGCGGCTACAGGGGCTAAGGTGTTGCAGTTTAGTCATCACCGCACCCATCAAGATCAACGTTATCTACTCACAGTATCAGACAGCCTAGCCAACATCCCTAGTGGCGACCTTGTCGCAGATGCTGCAGATCTAAATGCCGCTATTGAGGCGAAGGTGCGGCTGAAACCCAGCCAATACTTGTGGTTACACCGCCGCTTTAAAACGCGCCCAGACAATAGCCCTAAGATTTATTAAAGGCACAAATTATAACCCCTTAGGGCTATTAAGAGCACATCATAGCCGCCCATATAGCCTTTACTTTTTGACGCTGTTCACGCAAATCATCAGTAGACACTTCACCAGCTTGATTCTGCAAAGTAAGGCGATGTTCAACAGCTCTCATAGTCTGGTAGGCCTCACGTAAATCATGGGCTTGAGACACTGTCAGAATTCCCTGTATTTCAAAACCTTCCAAAATACGAATGTTGTCAGTGTAGGTAAGTAATTTTTGACATCTATGGGCGTGAGCAAGCACACCATACTGGACCATGAATTCAATATCGACGATACCGCCCTCATCATGCTTAAGGTGAAATTGCGTAGTCAACCCATCTGCATCGGGTTTACTGGCCAGCTGTTGACGCATTTTTTCTCGCATATCAATAACTTCTTGTTTTAAATCGGCTTGCTGTCTAACTTGGCATAACACTTGTTTACGGACTTCTATAAAGTCCGTAGACAGTTTGTTGCTGCCAGCAATTGGCCGAGCCCGTACTAGGGCCTGGTGCTCCCATGTCCAAGCCTCGTATAATTGGTATTGGGTAAAAGCGGCCAAAGTGGAGACCAATAAACCTTTAGCACCGTCTGGCCTCAGTCGCATATCCACTTCAAACAGCTGTCCTGCAGCAGTGACGGTATTTAAATAGTTGATGATACGTTGGCCGAGGCGAGTAAAAAACACACTGTTGGCTACAGGTTTGCGCCCGTCAGTTTCAGTTTGAGAAGGCATATCATAAATAAACACCAAATCTAAATCCGAACCATAGCTGAGTTCCCAGCCGCCTACTTTGCCGTAGCCCACGACAATAAAGTCGTCACTAATCCCTTGTTCATTTTGTGGGTTGCCGTGACGATCACTGAGCTCTCGCCATGCTAAATGTTTTACCTGTTCAACCACTGCTTCGGCTACATACGTCAGTTGATCACTGACCTTCATTAGCGGCAAACGGCCAGTCACTTCTTGAGCTGCAACGCGCAATAAATGGGCATGTTTAAAGTGCCTAAGGGCTTCCATTAATTGTTCGGTATCATCTTCTGGTAGGCGTAAGAGGTTTTGTTCTAGCTCTTGCTTTAGTTCGATCGCATCCGGCACATTGAACAAGCTATTGACGTCCAACAACTCGTCAAGCAACGAGGGCTGACGAGCAAGAAAATCTGCAAACCATGAGCTGGCAGCACAAAGCTCAACCAACAACCTTAAGGCTGCTGGGTTTTCTAGCAGTAAAACCAAGTACACAGACCGCCTTAAAACAGCTTCAATAAGCACCAGCACACGGGATAAAGTGAGTGCTGGGTCGACTTGTTGCGCCGTTATTTGTAAAATTTGAGGCATTAATTGAGCTAAGCGCTCTTGCGCTACTGGCTGCATCGTTTGCGCTGGGCGACTTTGGTGCAACGCCCAAAGATGTTGCAGAATATGGCTGGCATCGGCAAACCCTGCTTGGGTTAATATATCCTGCCATTCAGGTAGTAATGTAAGCTGGTCAGTTTGCCGAGCACTGTGGGATATTTCGGCCCACAATTGACTTAATTGATGATCTAGTCCTTGGTGCTCGTTATTGTCCTTTAAAGCCACCACCAGTTCAAACTGTTGATGAATGAAATCTCTAGCGGTATTAATCTGCGTTTGCAAACTGTGCCAAGAAGAAAACTCTAGAGCAAAAGCCAGCCTTGCTTGTTCGGCCTCTTGGCTGGGTAAGTCTTGCGTTTGGTTATCATGTACCGCCTGCAAGGCATGCTCGACATCACGCAAAAACCAATAGTATTTACGCAACCTTTCTACATCAGCTAGTGCTAAACCTGCCGTCTCTGGCAACAGGTTTAACACCACCATTAAACTGCTCGTTCGTAAACGAATATCCCGGCCACCTCGAATTAATTGGAATGCTTGGGCAATAAATTCCACTTCACGGATACCACCAGTGCCCAATTTAACGTTTTGCTGTAAACCGCGGCGGCGAACTTCACTAGCAATCATTTGCTTGAGGCTGCGCAAGGATTCAATAGCACTAAAATCTAAGTACCTTCGGTATATGAATGGACGTAATAGCTCCAACAGCTGCCTACCTTGGGCCTGATTTCCAGCTACAACCCGGGCTTTAATAAACGCATATCTTTCCCATTCACGCCCTTGCTGTTGATAATAGATTTCCATGGCATCAAAACTCAAAGACAAGGCTCCACTCTTACCATAAGGCCTTAGACGCATATCTACCCGAAACACAAAACCATCGGCAGTCACCACATCAATGGCCTGAATTAAGCGCTGCCCTAGACGAATGAAAAACTGTTGATTATCCAAGCAGCGCCGGCCACCTTGGGTTTCACCACCAGCAGGAAAACTAAATATGAGGTCTATGTCAGACGATAAATTGAGCTCCCTACCACCGAGTTTACCCATGCCTAACACCACTAATTCCTGCGGCTTTCCGTCATGGCTAGTGGGTTGGCCCCATTGCTTAACACAGTCGTTATGCAACCACTTCAAGGCCTCGTCCACACAAACGTCTGCTAGGTTAGATAGCTCTTCTACTAATTGCTGACTCGTACCCAAACAACAGCGATTACGCCAAATCAAGCGCACTTGATGGGCTTTTCTAAACTGCCTCAAGCACTGGTGGAGATCCGTTTCGCTAGCGACCTTAACCATAGTTTCAGCTAACAGAACCTGCAATTGATCTTTCAAAAAAGCTGCCGTGAGGAAGTCGTGGTTTAGTAAATGTGGGTTAAGCAAAAAAAGCTGTACTGAAAATGGGCTTGCAGCAATGACATTAATAAGTTGTAGTTGTGTGTCAGCGCGTTGCCATTGGGCATCGTTAGCTTGCTCCATAAGCGCTGCAAAGCGCTGCAGGACTTCGTCTTGTAGCGCGTCTGGTAGGGCGTCAATTACGTGTTGATTTTCGGGCGCCACAACAATCGCCATAAACATTCCTCCCAAAAATAATCTTCACGGGGCCAAAAACAAGTAAGTAATCGTAGCCTAGGGTGGTTAAAGTGTCATTAGGGTTACACAGAAAACCTAGACCCTAACGGAAAAATTCACTTATAATCAAGTTATACATTATTTTTGTGCCATTAATTCGCCTGTAACTAAAGTACGCCATGACAGAATTACACAATCAAATGACCGACGTGACCGCCCCTAAAGATGCAGATGTGTCACAGTTACAAGCAGACCTTAAGGATGCGAATGATATTGCATTTATGGCTTTGCGTGCTAATGGTGAGCTTGGTGTAGTCATTAATTTTCTTGAAAACAGCTTTTCGTGCAAAGATCATGTTGCGGTAGGCCAGCTGATATTCAAAGCTATGCGTGCGTTTGGTCTATCGTCTGCATTACAGCTTAGGGTTGAATCTGGCACGATCAATATTTGTGACCAAGAATTTAATGGCCAAGAACAAGAGTTTCAGTTCCTCAGTCGATTAAAGGACAAAGGTCGCTTATTTGACTTTGGCGAACACACTATTATTAACTATGAGCACATCAGCTTACTTGTTCGCAATATGCCCCTGGATCAACCGGATCGACACGGCCGCGTCAAAGATAACGCAGCAGTATTGCTCAATGGTGCAGAAGCCCGCATAAAAGCCATTGAATCAGATGCTAAGGCCGGTCGTTTTAAATCTGAATTTTTGGCTAATATGTCACACGAATTACGCACACCAATGCACGCTATTTTAAGCTTTTCCAACATGGGCCATTCGCGCTTGCACAAAGTCGAACTGGAAAAGCTTGGCCATTATTTTGACCGAATTCGGGGGGGTGGTAATCGTTTACTACGGTTGTTAAATGACTTGTTGAACTTGTCTAAATTGGAATCTGGCAAGATGGAATTCCTCATGCAGCAGGGCAACCTAGTAGATATTATTAAACGCGCAACTGAAGAGGTAGAAACGCTCATTACCGATCGTGAATTAACAGTTGTTATCGAAGCCACAGACCTCAACACTATCACTTATTTTGATAAAGAAAAAATTCTTCAAGTGCTTATTAATTTACTTTCTAACGCTATAAAATTTACCCCAATTGGTAAGCAAATTACTATTTTCTTTGACCCGCATATTAGTGCTCAACCCAATGTACAGCATGCCGAAACGGATTTGTTGACTGTCGTGGTTGATGACCAAGGCTTAGGAATTCCTCAAGAAGAGGAAACCACCATATTTGACAAGTTTATTCAGAGTAGTAAAACCAATACTGGAGCTGGTGGTACTGGCTTAGGTTTATCCATCGTAAAGGAAATTATTAACGCTCATAATGGTTACATCGCAGCTACTGGCAACCCTGATGGCGGCGCCCGTTTTCGCTTTAGTTTACCCATCATTACCCATCTAGATGAGGAAATTAAAGCTGAGCAAGTACCTGAGGTAGACTTTTTCTAAATAAGTCCTCTTTGTGTGATTGACAGAAGGGCCGCAGCGCGGCTTAATAGTACCTGTCTCAACCCATAACTATAGGTAATTAAAGTGATCGAAACCAATCAGCAATATGTGAACTGGTTCCGTCACTCTGCACCTTACATCAATGCTCACCGTGGTCGTACTTTTGTCATTTATTTACCTGGCGAAGCCTTGGCCCATGATAACTTTGCCCATACCATTCACGACATTAACCTCCTCAATAGCTTAGGTGTCAAGCTGGTTTTAGTGCATGGCAGCCGCCCACAAATCCAAAAGGCTTGTGGCGAGGCAGCTATGGAGAGCCAGTTCCATAACGGCTTACGCATTACCGATTTAGATCAGCTGGCTTTAGTGCAGGCCACAGTTGGCCGCCAAGCAATGCAACTAGAGGCGCGTTTTTCTATGGGTTTGGCAAATTCACCCATGCAGGGCTCTCGCATTCGCACTAGCCGTGGTAATTTTATCACTGCTCGCCCCATTGGCGTAAAAAATGGGGTTGATTTTGCCTACACTGGTGAAGTTAGAAGGGTCGATTCAGAAGCCATTGGTAAACAGCTTAATGATGGCAACCTTGTGCTCATATCCTGTTTAGGTTACTCCCCTACAGGTGAAACCTTTAACCTAGCTGCAGCCCAAGTTGCAGGCCGTGTGGCTGCCAGTTTACAAGCTGACAAACTTATTGTTTTTGGCGCCGACAAGGGCATCAGTAACTCTCGCGGCGAGCAGGTTGTTGAGTTACTCACCCGGGCTGGCCACCGTTTAGTCCACCAACATCAAAGCAGTGGTGATAGTTGGACTGATTTATCCATGCATATTGACGTGTTGTCCAAAGCGTGTGATGCAGGGGTGGCACGGGGCCACTTATTAAGCTACCAAGAAGACGGTGCCTTGCTCAGTGAGCTCTTTAGCCGTGACGGGTCAGGCACCATGGTCATCAAAGAAAGCTACGAACAAGTTCGTAATGCCTGTATTGATGATGTGGGTGGCATTTTGCAACTGATTCGCCCACTAGAAGACGATGGGGTCTTAGTACGCCGCTCCCGTGAATTACTAGAGTCCGAAATTCATTATTTTAGCGTGATCGAGCGAGATGGTGCTACTATTGGCTGTGCCGCCCTATACCCTTTCGATGATGCACGCCAAGGAGAGCTCGCCTGCATGGCTATCGACTCCAACTATCGTGGCGGTGACCGAGGCCAAGTGTTATTACGCCACATAGAAAAGCAGTCTAGCCACATGGGGCTACAAACCCTTTTTGTACTTACCACCGCTTCCTCACACTGGTTTATAGAAAATGGTTTTGTTGCAGCCGACTTAGCCGAACTACCTACCAGCAGGCAGTCGTTATACAACTTTCAACGCAGTTCAAAAGTCTTTAGCAAAGAATTGCTCTAACCACTTTAACAACATTTATTATTAGGCACCTATCCCATGCCCATTTATCGTTCTAAAACCTCTACCTCTGGCCGCAACATGGCAGGTGCAGGTGCTTTATGGCGTGCTACCGGTATGACCGACTCTGATTTTCAAAAGCCCATTATGGCTGTGTGTAACTCATTGATCCAATTTATTCCAGGTCACGTACACCTTAAAAACATGGGTCAATTGGTCGCACGAGAGATTGATAAAGCCGGTGGCGTTGCAAAAGAGTTCAATACTATTGCTGTGGACGATGGTATCGCCATGGGCCATGACGGCATGCTTTATTCCTTACCATAACGGGACATCATTGCCGACTCCGTTGAGTACATGGTAAACGCCCATTGTGCTGATGCCATGGTGTGTATTTCTAACTGTGACAAAATCACTCCAGGAATGTTCATGGCCGCTATGCGCCTCAACATTCCGTGCGTTTTTTTCTGGCGGACCCATGGAAGCAGGTAAAACTAAGCTAGAAGACCGCAAAGAGCTGTTCTTAGAAGCAGGCCGGACCGCAGTGAAACTATGTAAGCGTTATTATGAAAATGATGATGAGAGTGCTCTACCGCGCAACATTGCTAGTTTCAAGGCCTTTGAAAACGCTATGACTTTAGACATTGCTATGGGTGGTTCAACTAATACCATATTACACTTATTGGCTGCAGCCCAAGAGGGTGAGATTGATTTTGATATGGCCAACATTGATGAACTATCTCGTAAAATTCCACGGTTATGTAAGGTTGCACCCAGTACGCCAAAGTACCACATGGCGACGTCCATCGCGCTGGTGGGGTTTTCGCTATTCTGGACGAACTCAATCGTGCCGATTTACTTCACGCAGAATTACCCACAGTACATAGCCCAACCATGGCAGACGCGTTGGCCAAATGGGACATTACAGTGACCGATGACGCTGCTGTTAAAAAACTCTCCCAAGCAGGTGTTGATGAGAGCTTCTGGTTGTTTGCAGGCCCGGCTTATATTTGTGAAAGCCAAGACCAAGCTGTAGCGGATATATTGGGCAATAAAGTGAAAGAAGGTGACCAGACTCGGATCGATATTCCTAATCGCAACATTGATGTGTTGCTGAGCGATAGTGAACTTGAACAGCGCCGCCAAAGGATGAATGCTAAGGGTAAGCAAGGCTGGGTGCCCACGGCTGATCACCCACAAAAGGTTAGCTCTGCTCTTAAGTTTTATGCTAAGACAGTCACCAGCGCAGATAAAGGCGCAGTCCGAGACATTAGTCTGCTGGATTAAACCCCAACCACGTCATTATAAAAAATGTAATGGCGTGGTTAACTCCGCTCTAACACTAGGTAGCTGAAATCAAACGGATTAGGCTCTTTTGCTGCAATGTCTTCACGAGCGATCTCATGCCACGATTGAGCATCTAGAGCAGGAAAATAAGCATCCCCCTCAAAGTGGTGATGCACCCGCGTTAGGTAAACACGATCTGCTAAATCTAATGATTCTGCATAAATTTGTGCACCACCGATAATCATCACTTCTTCGGCGCCATTAATCAGGTTGATACTCTCACCTAATATAATCGCTTCATCAAGGCTCGATACCAATTTAATACCCTCAGCAGGGTAGTCCTTTTGGCGACTAATAACGATATTGTCTCGCCCAGGCAAGGGTTTACCAATAGATTCAAACGTCTTACGCCCCATGATGACGGGCTTGCCTAAGGTCATGGCTTTAAAATACTGCAGGTCACCGGGTAAATACCAAGGTAATTGATTGTTGCGTCCTATGACATTATTTTCAGAAGCGGCAACAATTAAGGCGATACTCATACGGCAACAGCCCCTTTAATGTGCGGGTGGGCCTGATAATCAAGCAATTCAAAGTCATCAAACTTAAATCCTAAAATATCAGTTACCTTGGGGTTAATGTGCATTTGCGGCAATACCATGGTGTCACGGGACAACTGTAAATCAACTTGTTCCAAATGATTAGAGTAGAGGTGTGCGTCACCTAGTGTATGGACAAAATCCCCAACCTCTAAGTCACAAACTTGAGCGACCATCATCGTCAATAAAGCGTAGCTAGCAATATTAAACGGCACGCCTAAGAAGATATCTGCACTGCGCTGATACAACTGACAGGACAACTTGCCATTGGCTACGTAAAACTGAAACATCATGTGGCATGGAGGCAAAGCCATACGCTCTACATCACCAACATTCCACGCACTCACAATTAAGCGCCGCGAGTCTGGATTGCTTTTTATCTGACTGATGAGCTGGCCAATTTGATCTATATGGCCACCATCTGGCTTTGGCCATGAGCGCCACTGAGATCCATACACAGGGCCCAAATCACCATTTTCATCGGCCCATTCATCCCAGATACGAACCCCATTGTCTGTTAAATATTGGATGTTTGTAGAGCCTTGCAAGAACCATAACAACTCATGAATGATAGACTTGAGGTGTAACTTTTTAGTGGTCAGAACAGGGAAGCCTTGGCGCAAATCAAAGCGCATCTGGTAGCCAAACACACTCAGAGTGCCAGTACCAGTCCGGTCTTCCTTCAAAGCACCGGTATCGCGCACATGACGCATGAGTTGGAGATACTGTTGCATATAAAGAGACCATACAAAAAATAAAAGAGGATGTATTTTAACCTTTAATCGAGGTCTTGCGTACTAATAAATACACCCCTAGAGCAATCATTGGCAAAGACAATAACTGCCCTTGAGTCATCCAATCGAAGGCCACATAGTTTAAATGGGCATCTGGCTGACGAGCAAACTCAACCACAAATCTCTGTAAGCCATAACCTACCAAAAATAGACCTGAAACACGAAAGGCTGCTCTAGGCTTTGCTGAATAGATCCACACCAAGGCGAACAGCAGCACCCCTTCCAGCACCATTTGGTAGAGCTGAGAAGGATGTCTTGCTAATGCGTCTACGTGGGGGAATACCATACCCCATGGCAAGTCCGTAGGACGGCCCCAAAGCTCACCACCAATAAAGTTACCTAAGCGCCCTGCACCTAGACCAATAGGCCCAATTGGAGTCACAAAATCTAATACCTGATGAAATTCAAACTGATGTTTGCGAGCAAACCATATCACCCCAGCAATAAGCCCTAGTAAACCTCCATGAAAAGACATACCACCTTCCCACACTCTTAACAATATACTGGGCTGTGCTACAAAAGCTTCAAATTGATAGAAAAAAATGTAGCCTATCCGCCCACCCAGTACCACTCCAATGGCACCAAGGAATATCAAGTCGCTCACCTGCTCTTTAGTGAATCCGGCTGCCTCTGCACGGCGATTACCCAGCCATAAAGCAGATCCAAAGGCAAATAAATACATCAGCCCATACCAGTGAATAGCCAAGGGGCCTAACTGTATAGCAACCGGGTCAATATTAGGAAAAGTAAGCATAGTTATCCTTAAAACCAAACACTTGTTAACATTCGCAAACCCATTAAGAGTAACATCCATGCAAACATACGACTGAGCATTTGTGGTGATAGACGATGTGCAATTTTAGAACCGTAGGCAGCTGCAACAACACTGGTGGAGACGATACCAAGCAATGCAGGCAAATAGATGTAGCCAACACTGTATGACGGCAACATAGGATTACCCCAGCCTAAGGTGGCATTAGACACAGCACCAGCAATGGCAATAGCAAAACCGCAAGCGCTGGCTGTGGCCACAGCCTTCTGAATGACTAACCTACGATTAGATAACCATGTCACTAAAAAGTTGCCACCACCAATGCCAAACAGGGCTGAAACCCAACCAATCATAGCCCCAGCAACCCCTAAGCCAATGATTCCTGGCAAGCGCAATTTACCAGCGTCAAGTTGCAAGAACATCATTCTTAAGCTCAAGAAAATGGCAAAAGCACCAAAAGTAGCTTGTAGATAAGTGGCAGGGATAGCAAGGGCTGTATTGACACCAATAATGGATCCGCCAAACATTCCCACGGCAATTGGCTTAACTAAATGCCACTCAATGGCACGTTTTTTTTGGTGGGTGCGAATAGCACCTAAAGAAGTAAATATAATGTTGGCTAGGGAGGTTGCAATAGCCATGTAGAATACTATTTCGGGGTTAATCCCCTGCAGATTAAATGCCAACACCAAAGCTGGCACCACAATAATACCGCCGCCAATGCCGAATAGCCCCGCTAATATTCCAGCGATTGCGCCAAGGGCCATATAAGCAACAAAAATCATGCGTTCACATCTAGGTAAGAAAGAGGCTATTATCTACGCTCCACTCCTTAAGCGCAAAGTTTAGGATAACTAATCAGCCATGTGCCTCATTGTTTTAGCCCACAAGCTCAATAGCGATTACCCACTCATTATGGCAGCTAACCGTGATGAATTTCGTCATCGCCCCACTCAAAACATGCATTGGTGGCCTAACATTGACATATTAGCAGGCAAAGATCTTGCAGCTGGCGGCACCTGGCTGGCTCTGCACAAGAATGGCCGTTGGGCTGCAGTAACAAACTTCCGTCAAACTACTAACACTAAGGTTACTACCAATAAGGTTACTGCCAATAATTTAACAGCTTTCAAAAGCCGAGGTCAGTTAGCTGTCAACTTTCTCAGTCAAAATAAACCCGCGATGGATTTTGTAGAGGAACTCCAAATGGGCCAATTCGCAGGCTTCAATTTATTGCTTTGGGACAACCACGAACTCGTTTTTTGCTCTAATGAAAAACAAAGCCAGCCACAAATACTGGCTGCCGGATTATACGGTCTAAGTAATGGCCGCCTGAATAGCGATTGGCCAAAAGTTAACCATGTGAAAGATGTTTTGCAGCAGTCTTTACATCAACCCCCACAACACCAACAGTTACAACAGATGATGCAACATACAGTAATAGCTGCAGACCAAAGACTCCCCAAAACAGGTATTGCCATGGCCTGGGAAAGACGTCTATCTGCTTGCTTTATAGATGCACCTGAATATGCTTATGGCACCCGTACCTGCATTAGCTTGTATCGTGACAGCTTCGGCAACATGGATGTCCACGAAACTTGTTTTGATCATTCAACACCATTACACCAGCACTTCAACTGGACCAATAAATCATCATGCATACCAGTTTAATTTTCATTAACGGCCTCGCTCTTGGCGCGGGGCTAATCGTTGCTATTGGTGCACAGAATGCTTACTTATTGAGCCGCGCTTTGCGCAATCAGCATCAATATGCTGTGGCCCTTTTTTGCAGTATTACTGATGCCAGTCTCATATGCTTGGGCATATTTGGTATGGGTTATTTAGTCCACGCACTGCCTGATTTATTATTATGGATCAGTTGGGGTGGGGTGGTATTTTTGTTTATTTATGGTGCTTTATCGTTTAAGTCTGCAGCGACAAATCACTATATGGAAGAGGACTATAGTCGAAGTGAATACTCACTTATTAAAGTGCTCACCGTTGCAGCAAGCGTTAGTTTACTGAACCCCCACGTCTACTTGGATACTATGATTCTACTTGGCGGTATTAGTAGTCAGTACCTAGGTAGCGAGAAGTTATGGTTTGGATTTGGCGCGGTGACCGCTTCTTTTATATGGTTTTTTGGCTTGGCTTGTGGGGCTCGCTGGCTTATGCCTGTGTTTAAAAAGCCTATGGCTTGGCGGATACTAGACAGCCTTATTGGCATTATTATGTGGAGTATTGCAGCGGGGTTAATTACCCACATATCGGCTATGTAAGCGTGTTAGACCAGCAGCTTTAAGGTTGTCTCTAATCACTTGCTGGACACCATCAGCACCCGGTTGCTGCAGTGCTTGTTGGAGCATCTCTTGGGCTTGGCTCAAACTAAAGTTACGGATGACCGACTTGACTTTTGGAAGGCTAGCCGCGTTCATCGATAAACTGTCGTAACCCATACCCATAAGCAATAACGCCCCAGCTGGGTCACCTGCTAATTCACCACATAGACTCACGGGAATATCAGCTTCTTTGGCTGCATCAACCACATTTTGTAGCGCCATTAATACGGCTGGGTGCATGGTGTGATACAAGTCTGCCACCCGAGGGTTATCTCGGTCTACCGCCAGTATATACTGAGTTAAATCATTACTACCGACAGACAAAAAGTCCACTCGCGCAGCAATGTGGTTAGCTTGATATACAGCAGCTGGCACTTCCACCATCACACCAATGGGTGGCCGCACAAGCTTATAACCTTCTTCACACAACTCTGAAAAAGCTTGATCGATCCAACGGATAGACTCATCAATTTCGCTCACATGGGTAATCATAGGCAACATGATGCGGAGGTTATCTAAGCCTTCACTGGCCTTGAGCATGGCACGAATTTGCACCAAAAATATTTCTGGGTGATCTAAAGTAATACGAATGCCGCGCCAACCTAAAAACGGATTATCTTCTTCAATGGTGAAGTAAGGTAGGTTTTTATCACCACCAATATCCAAGGTGCGCATAGTCACAGGGAGAGGGGCAAAACCTTGCAGCTGGGTGCGATAACAATCAGTTTGTTCTTCTTCTGATGGAAAGTGTTCCTTAATCATAAAGGGCACTTCGGTACGATATAGACCTACCCCCTCGGCACCCTGATCTAACGAACGGCTGACATCGAGAGGTAAACTCGTATTGACTAACAAAGGTACTGTGTGACCGTCACGTGTTTGCGCCGGCACATTACGCAGAATTTCTAACTCTTTGGTAAATGAGGCTTCTTCGGCGATGGCTTGTTCATATTGACGGCGCAGGTCCTGACTAGGATTGAGGAAGATACGCCCCATGTAGCCATCAATAACCACCTCTTGGCCTTCCATACGTCGATAAGGAAAATCCACCGCACCCATGACCGTAGGAATGCCCATGGAACGAGCCAATATAGCGGCATGGGAGTTATTCGAACCCAAGGTAGAGATGATGGCTTTAAGTTTATGGGCTGGTACTTCCGCCAACATAGCCGCAGTTACTTCCTCAGCCACCAATACGGTAGCATCGTCAAACTCACGCACTTCGGTATTGGTTTGCTGTAGCTCTGCTAATATACGCCGACCAAGGTCGCGAATATCGGAAGCTCTTTCCCGTAAATATGGATCGTCCATAGCCTCGAAGGCACGGATGTGTTGTTGCACGACTCGACGCAAGGAGCCTTGTGCCCATTGTCCTTGGCGTATATGTTGAATCACTTCCCCAGCCAGAGCATTGTCATCTAGCATGCGCATATACACCTCGAACAATTCTTGTTCTTGGTTTTTTAGGTTGCGTGCCAAGGTTCGACTAATGATTTTTATCTTACGTCGAACAGCTTCCAAAGCCGTTTGAAAGGCCTCGACTTCCTGTTCTGGATTGCGGCACCTGCGGTCTGGTACTTTGCCTAAGTTTGCCGGCGGGGCGATGACCGCTACATGGCCAATAGCCACACCACCAGAGCCACTGACCCCTTCGTAATGTAAGTCTAGGCTTTCGCCATCAGCCAAAGCATCCTGTCGTAAGCCTCCACCAGTGGCTTCAGCGTGTGCAATAAAGCCTGCAAGCTGGGCCGACAAGGTAATGAGTACGGCCTCTTCTTCGGTACCAAACTGGCGTTCGTCGCGCTGCTGCACCACTAAGATACCCAACACCTTACGGTGGTGAATAATAGGCACACCTAGAAAGGAGCTAAAGGCTTCTTCACCAGTCTCTTGCACGTAATAAAAATTAGGGTGTTCGGCAGCCCGCTTAAGGTTAATGGTTTCTGCCTTAAGACCCACCAAACCCACCAAACCTTTGCCTGAAGACAAACAAGCCTGACCAATGGATGCTTGGTTGAGCCCCTCACTCGCCATGAGGACGTAATTGTCAGTTTGCGGGAAGTATAGGTAAATAGAGCACACGTCAGTACGCATGGCTCTCCTAACCTGGTGTACCACCAACTTCAAGGCCGATTGCAAATCCTCTGCAGCGCTCACCGCTTGGATTATTTTACGCAGACTGTGCAGCATGCAGTTTAGTTCCTAGCTATAATTTATTGACTCTGTGCATGGCTTGGAATAACTAAACCATGGTGATAAACCAGACGTGAATGGCGTAGACAAAGCTCTTTCATGGCTCGACGATAAACCTCACGCTTAAACGACACCACTTGATCTACTGGGTACCAATAACTAACCCACTCCCAGGCATCAAATTCTGGGCTGTTGGTAGTTGCCGTTTGAACCACCGAATCTGGTGCTAACATACGTAGCAAAAACCATTTTTGTTTTTGACCAATGCATAAAGGTTTCTGGCCCTGGCGAATCATCCGCTTAGGCAACCGATACCTTAGCCAACCACGAGTGCAAGCAAGCACCTCTACGTGTTCTGGCGACAGACCAATTTCTTCTTTGAGTTCCCTAAATAAGGCTTCTTCTGGCGTTTCGTGGGCATCGATGCCCCCTTGGGGGAATTGCCAAGCATCCCAACCCAAACGCTTTGCCCACAGCACTTGGCCCTGGGAATTTGCCAGAATAATACCTACATTGGGGCGAAAACCATCTTTATCGATCACGGCTTTGCACCATAGAAAATATATATGACCCCATTGTTCCACAAAATGGTAGGCAACAACAACCACAGATGAAAATGAGCTAAAATAATGTTTTATCACCATTTAATATAGGAATTCCAATGCAAGGAAGACTCGCTCTGTTTGATTTAGACAACACATTATTAGCTGGAGACAGCGACCATGGATGGGGACAGTTCATGGTGGCGCAGGGTCTTGTTGATGGAGCAAACTATGGCGCAAAAAATGATGCTTTTTACCAAGACTATCTCGCAGGAGATTTAGACATGGTCGCCTATGCAGAGTTTGCGCTTACACCTTTGGCACAATACAGCGCCACTGAACTTAAAACCATTCACCAAAAGTTCATGCAAACCACTGTCATTCCAATGATTGCACCTAAAACCCAAGCCTTGTTGAAAAAGCACCGGGATGCTGGAGATGTTTTGGTAATCGTAACGGCCACCAGCGACTTTATAACAGCGCCCATTGCTGAATACCTTGCTATACCTCACCTCATTGCTACACCTACAGAGTGCGTAGATGGACGTTATACAGGAAAACTGAGTGGTGCACCCTGCTTTAAGGCGGGTAAAATTGATAAGCTTAATGCTTGGATGGCACTCAACGGTTACAACATTGAAGGCGCCTGTTTCTATAGTGACTCCCACAATGATTTACCATTATTAGCGCTGGTGGACGAGCCCATCGTGGTGGACCCAGATCCAAAGCTCGAAGCCCATGCCTTGGCGAATGGTTGGCAAGTGATGAGTTTGCGATGAACGCCTCACTCCTACCTATTGCATTATTGAGTAGGGTTTAAAAACCTTCCTAGACTTCATACCAAGTGCGCAGAATAACGGACTTTAGATAATCAGTCTCTGGGATGGCAGGGTGAACAGGGTGATCGCCACCTTGGCCACCTTGCTCTAACACTTGTCCCATACGGCCATTTTTACGACACGCTTCCTGCAATAGCTGAGTAAGGCGCGCGCGCTCTAAATGCATGGAACATGAAGCAGACACTAATATACCTTCTGGTTTTAACAGACGTATCGCTAGCTGATTAACACGTTGATATGCTAGCTCACCCGCTTTAATGTCTTTTCGACGAGCGATAAAGGCTGGCGGATCAATGATAACCATGTCAAAACGTTCGCCATCCTCATGTAACTGCTTCATGGCGGTAAAAGCATCACTTTTTAAGCTATGTACCTTATTGCCAACACCATTCAATTCGGCTTGTTGATGCACTAAATCTAACGCTTGAGCAGAGGCATCCACACAGATCACTTCCTTAGCACCTGCTGCCGCAGCCTGCACACCCCAACCACCAATGTAGCTAAAAATGTCCAAAACCCGCTTACCATTGGCCAGCTTTTGCACTCTCCGGCGATTTAACCGGTGGTCATAAAACCACCCCGTTTTTTGGCCATCCCACACTGGCGCCATGAAATTCACACCATTTTCTTTCAGAGGCACAAGTTTTGGTACATCACCCTGGGCCACACGCACGTATTCATCCAGGCCTTCAATTGCACGCATTTTGCCATCATTTTTAAGCAAAATATTGAGTGCTGGTACAACTTCATTAATGGCCTCCAGTAATTCTTCAAGCAATAACTCAATACCCGCATTGGAAACCTGTACCACAATAACCTTATCAAAACGGTCAATCACCAGCCCTGGCAAACCATCACTGTCGCCATAGACCCAGCGGTAGCAGCGATCTTCAAACAACTGCTCTCTGCTAGTTAAAGCAGTCTTCAACCTGCTAACCAAACGCTCAAGGTTGAGCGGCTCGCCTGCTTTACGACTCACCAAACGGCCACAAATAAGCTGTTTGGGGTTAATGATAGCAGTGCCTATGGCTTTACCATTAGCATCCAGCACATTCACTTGTTCGCCTGCAGCAAAGCTTTGCAAGGGCGATTTTTTTACATCAACTTCATTGCTGTAAATCCACAAGTGGCCCTGACGTAAGCGACGATCAGACTTTGGTTTTAAAATTAGATCTGGCATTTATTCTTCACACAATTCACTATAAGCATCAGCATCTAACAACTGCTCTAATTCTTCTGGATTAGTTAATCGTATTCGTAACAACCATGCTTCACCATAGGGATCTGAGTTAACCAACTCTGGATCATCGTCTAACTGCTCATTTACAGCAATCACTTCGCCAGAAACTGGCGCAAATAGATCCGACGCAGCTTTAACAGACTCGATTACACCAAATTCATCTTCAGACACAAGCGCCACGCCAACGTCAGGTAGCTCAACAAATACCACATCACCTAGTTGCTCTTGGGCAAAGTCTGTCACTCCAATGGTGACAGTACCGTCACCTTCGTTGCGGATCCATTCATGGCTTGAGACGTAGCTTAAGCCTTGAGGTAAGTTGCTCATAATTGTGTCCTTATAAGGTATTTTTGACGGATTTTGGCGCTTGTGACAATGGAGGTAAGTGTGCACCCACACCCATGGCCTGTTGCGCTAAGTGTTGTTTAATAGGGCTCAGTTTTTGCACCCAATTCATGCCAGTATTGCGTAGCAAACTCAACATTGGATGTTGGTTACCAAACAATCGAGAAAAGCTTTCCATCAAGGTCATCATGCGTAGATTATCACCGCGCCTTTGGGCCTGATAATTCTCTAAAACTCCGAGACTGGAAATATCATAGCCTTTTTGTTGGGCTTGCTTTAACGTCTCTACTAAAGCAGCAACATCAAGAAGCCCCAAATTAACCCCTTGGCCCGCTAACGGGTGTATGGTGTGAGCTGCATCGCCCACTAATACCAATCCAGATTGCACATAACGCTTGGCATGGCGCTGTCTGAGAGGTATGACGTGGCGTTGATCACTTGCGATCACAGCACCTAATTGGCCCTCAAAAGCCTGACTCAGAGCGAGGCAGAATTCACTTTCTGTCAATTGTTGCATCGCCTCTGCTTGCGCCTTTGGGCGCGACCATACGATAGAACAATAATGGTTATCTGGGCCTTCTTCGGCAGCAGTCGACAAAGGTAAAAAGGCCAATATGCCGTCCTCTGTAAACCGTTGCCATGCAGTATTTTGGTGTGGTTTGGACACTTTTACTCGAGTCACCAAGGCGTGATGGGGGTAATCCCACTCGCGGGTAGGTAAACCAGCTAACTGCCTAATCTTAGAGCTGGCTCCATCAGCACCCACCACCAAAGCGGCGCTAATTTGCTCACCACTCACCAAAGTTAAGCGCCGTGGCGCTATCTCTTGTGAAGTCATGTCGACAATCTGGCTATGCTCAAACAATTGGTATTGCTTCTGACCTAGGACCTGGTGCAAGGCTGAAGTAATGGTGCGATTTTCAACAATGTGCCCCAAATAAGGCAGGTGCTGTTCGGCAGCAGTAAAATTAAGCTGACCCGTGCCACAGGCATCCCACACATGCATGGCACTGTATGCCTGTAAACGTGCCATATTTTCTATAACAGGCCAGGCTTCAAGGTTTTTTAATAGGTTTTCGGAGGCTAAACTCAAAGCTGAAACACGAGCATCTACTTGCTCTGGCGGCCAATCTTGCGACGGACTCAATTCACCCGATTCAATTAATGCCACCTTAAAACCAGCATCTATAAGGCCACAAGCAAGGCTTGCACCAACCATTCCAGCGCCAACAATAGCAACATCAAACTGGCTCATGAATCTGTCTCGCAACTGCTATCTAACCTAGCAGCTATCACCGGAGGCATCGCTAAAACCTGTGCCAGAGGCACATCTAAACCCATGGCTGCACGAGTAAATATAGTTTTTACGAATGGTACTTGCTGCATAGTTAATAGCCCTAGTTGCCGTAAAGCGGAGTAATGGTACTTATTGCTAGAAAAAAGTTTCATTACTTTGTCACTGGCACCAATGACACGATCTTGGTCCCACCGGCTGGTTTCGACAAACTGGTTTAAACTGGTTAAGTCACCAATAGGTGTGCCTTTCTTACAGGCCTTAAGCACTGATTCGGCCAGGGCAAAGCTGCCCCGTAACGCTAGGTTAAAACCTTGGCCAGCAATGGGATGTAAAGTATGGGCTGCATTACCTACAACAGCTAAGCCTTGCCGAGCCTGTTCTTGAGCAACACTCAAGGTGAGTGGGTACACCTGACGATCACCAATGGCACGAAATTCACCCATGGGATAACCCACATGTTGCTGAATTTCTTTTAGCACCTCGTCATCACTCAATTGTTGCAATTCACTCTGGCGGGAAATGGGTTGCGTCCATACTACGGCTGCACGATGTTTACCCTTGAAACTAAGTAATGGTAATAGTGCCAAGGGCCCAGATGGAGTAAATCGCTCACAAGCGAGGCCATGATGGTGTTGCTCTAGTTCCAAATTAGCCACTAGTGCCACTTGGTCATAACTTTGGATTTGATCAAACATACCCAGCTGTTGGCGTAAATCTGATCGGCCACCATCTGCCATCACAACTAGCTGCGCTGTGAGAGTGCCACCTTGTCCAAGGCGCTGATATTCTAATTGGCTATTTTGGCGTGCGTTATCTATAGCAGTGACCTGAGTCTGGTCAATTAGGTGTACAAAATCACAACAGCGTTGGGTTATTTGCTCTAAGAATACCCGTCCCATAGTCTGGTTTTGTAACACGTACCCCAAGGCTTCTCGTTGCATATCAGAGGCCTGCATCTCACTCTTCCAAGGCTGGCCTTGGTCGCTTACTTCAATATTGCTAATGGCTTGCGCGTGGGGGTATAAGTGTTGCCATAATTGGATGCTATGTAATAAGTTACGGCTACCAAGGGCAAGGGCCGTTGTGCGTCCATCTAAAGCACCTGCCGCCGTAGGTGTTGTAGCTTCAATGGGTGCAGCATCTAGCAAGGCAATGGATAGCCCGTAAGTCTTCGCCGTGCCGGCAAGCGCCAAACACAAGCTTGCACCTACTAATCCGCCACCGACAATAACAATATCGTAATTATTGGCAACCTGGGCGCCAGTGGGAAATTGATCTGAATTTGCCACTATCATCCAGCCATCAAGGTTTCAATATCTGCCACAGTTACTGGCAAATAGGCAGTCAGGTTACGGTAACCATCTTCTGTCACTAAGATATTATCCTCAATGCGCACGCCAATACCACGCCATTGAGAGGGAATATTAGCATCATCTGGATCAATATAAATACCGGGTTCTACAGTGGTCACCATGCCTGCAATAAGGGGTCGAGACTCACCACCTATTTTGTAAATACCAACATCATGTACATCCATGCCAAGCCAATGGCCTATATTGTGCATATAGAATTTACGAAAAGTTTGGTCTTCAATGTTTTTATCCAGTGCGCCTGTCAACAAACCAATATCAATTAGACCCTGGGTTATTACCTTGACTGCAGCATCTTGCATATCAGTAAATACGGCACCAGGCTTAATACATGCCAAGGCTGCTTGACGGGCCGCTAACACCAACTCATAAATAGTTTTTTGTGATTCACTAAAACGGCCATTAACTGGGAATGTACGGGTAATGTCTGACGCATAGTGATCTAACTCGCAGCCTGCATCAATCAATACTAAATCACCATCCTGCAATACTTGATCATTATTGGTGTAATGCAATATACAAGCATTTTCACCACCAGCCACTATAGAACCATAAGCCACACGCTGACTACCTTGTATGGAAAACTGGTGATGTAACTCGGCCGCCAATTGATATTCGTTCATGCCCACTTTACAAACACTCATGGCCCGTTTATGGGCGGCCACACTAATATCGCAGGCCATTGCCATTTGTTCTACTTCAGCAGAAGATTTGAACAGACGCATGGCATCTACCAAAGGATCAAGATCCACGAGCTGGCTTGGGCATGTTTTTCCCTGCCGAGTTAAGCCACGTAGCTTAGATAGGCTCCGCTTTACTAGGTCACCCGTATCTTCACGGCTAAACCCATAAACCACCTGACTTGCACCATCTAACAATTCAATTAGCTTTTCTGCGACGCTTTCGCTGGCATAGGCTTGATTCATCATCAAAGCCCGTGGTGCAGCGTCCACACCTAAACGACGACCATGCCAAATTTCTTGTAACTTGTCCTTGCTGCGACAAAAAATGCTGCTGCATGGGCCATCTACCCCATTGGTCAGCACTAGCGTGGTTTGCTGCTCTACCATGCCAGACAAATAATAAAAGCTACTGTCTTGCCGGTAGTCCTGTTCCACATCACCGTTACGTATATGCACCGGCGCGCACTGAATAACCACAACTGCTCCTTGTGGTAGGCTTTGCAACAAGGCTTGGCGTCGATTTGTATATTCTATGGTAGCTAGTTTAGTCATGGCATCTGCCCTTAATGTAATTTCTGTGGCACTCAATGTAATTGCTGTGGCATTTAATGCAATTGCTGTGGCACCTTTTGTTGCGCACTATCGGCCGGCAAATTAAATTCTGCAAACATCATCATGGCAGCCAAACGTACATATTCAACCAGTTCTATGTAACTTGTTTCAGCGCTGTCTCCTTCTTGCTCTTCATCATCTGTATCAAAGGACACTTGGGCAATGTTGGCTAGATCTTCCATGGAGTCTGTAATTTCACTCGAGAGTTTTTGTTTGCTTCGATCAAAACCCAAGCCAAACCCACTTAAAAATCCACTACACCACGCACCTAAAGATTCCGTTCTACCTGCCAGTTCTGCATCATCTTCTGGAAGCAGTAGCTGAAACCCAAAATCAGCCGCCATCAATTGCTCTAACACCACATCGTAAAGCACAACCAATTCGGCTTTATCATCGTCATCTTCTACCTCTTGCACATCTAAATGAGCCACAACTATGGCTAACCAAGCCTCAGCATCAGCTCGTACACCCGCCGCCAATTGCCCTGCCAACAGGCCGTGTAATTCCGAAGGGGTACCGAAGGCACCTAACTCAACGAACATGTCGGCAAAGTCGTCAAATACGTAGTTTAGTCGCGGGGTGGCATCAGTCATTGGTTTGGCTCTAGCTGCAAATTATGGAGTCATTATACCTGAGCTGTACGCATTCTCTAGAGCTTTTGCAGAGCGTTACTAGACAGTGGCGCAATTTACTATAAAATCTATGGGTAGATTATCTTTTAAGTGGCCCAATAATGTCGACCATCAACGCTTTGATACATCACATTGACCAGCTGTTAACCCAACACCGCGCTTTACAGCACGGCCATGCTAAACTTCAAAGCCGCGTGGCAGAATTGGAACAGCAGCTATCACAGCAGCAACAGGTTGCCGATACCCTAACAAAAGACACTCATCCAGAGCCTGAACAGACTAATAATCAAGCCCTAGAAGATGACTTAAATCATTTGGTCGGCTTATTTGACCAAGCAACGGAAGCGCAACATGACTGACTTACAAGCAGTAGAAGTTTCCATTTTAGAACAAAGCTATACTCTCACTTGCCCCTCAGGAAAAGAAGCTAACTTGCTCCAAGCTGCAGACAAGTTAGACCAAACACTACGAGGCATTAAAGCTAGTGGGCGAGTGATGGGTTTAGAACGAATGGCAGTAATGGCTGCCCTCAACATGAGCGCTGAACTGATAGAGGCCCAGGGGCAACTCGCCACCTTAGAAATGGCTCTTGAGCAACTCGACAAAAGAGTGAGCGACGGCCTAGATTAACCTTATGTTTCAAATTTTGGGTTCCATTCTTAAAAAACTCAGCCTATAATGGTGACAGACTCCCTGTGGTGCTCGATATTCGATAACGTCCTTGAGCCGATTCATATACCCAGGGTGCTTCTCGCTTATGCTCTGTGCACGTCCGCTTGTCGGAACGCCTTCCGCCTAAACAGGAGCACCCACCTTGAGCCTCCGGGTTCAGGGCAGCCATCGGAACCGACACCTTGGGGAGTCTTTAACTTCCTCTCTAATGGAGTTGCCACCTAACTCTAAACACGTAAAAGTCTGTAAAATCCTTAAGCTATACCTATATGCACCCTGTAATTATGGCACAATTGTATCTGTATAGTTATTAGGCCTGTCCACCCTGAGGTTTCACACTCATGACTACGCGCATCTTATTAATCGAAGACGACCAAGAACTCAGTGAATTATTGAGCGAATTTTTGGCCCTAGAAAACTTTGAAGTAGACCAAGCCTTTGATGGAGAACAAGGCCTCAACATGGCCTTAAATGGTCATTATGATGCTTTAGTGCTTGATATAATGATGCCTAAAATGAACGGCCTAGACCTACTCAAAAAATTTCGCACCAATCATAAAACACCTGTACTCATGTTGACCGCTCGTAATGATGAAGTAGATCGCATTGTAGGGTTTGAGATGGGGGCCGACGATTATTTACCAAAACCGTGCAACCCAAGAGAAATTGTTGCCCGTATTCGCGCCATTCTGAGGCGTGTAGAAATGGATAAAGCAGCTGAGGCGTGTAGAAATGGATAAAGCAGGCATGCAAGCCAGTGGTAGCCGTCAAGTTATGGTGCGAGAAGACGTAGAGCTAAACCACAATACACGTATTGTATCCAAACTGGGTGAGGCCTTAGACCTTACCAGCACGGAATTTAATCTTTTAGCCAGCTTATTAGAAAACGCTGGCCAAGTACTGAGCAAAGAAGAACTCACAGAAACCGCTTTAGGCCGCAAATTGGCTTTGTATGATCGCAGTGTCGACATGCACATGAGCAACCTACGACGTAAACTGGGTCCATTTTCAAGTGATGAACCACGCATAAAAACCATACGCGGTGTTGGATACCAGTATGTCATCAATGATTAAATGGCCTTTAAGACCATTAATATTCCGAAGCTTATATTGGAAGATATTTTTCTTTTTTTGGCTAACTCTTATAGCAGCCATTTTTTCTGTCGCCACCTTGTCGGAAATTATTGTTGAAAAGCGAGCCCAAGACCAATATCAGCGGGTAGTGAGATTAGGCATCAAAGCGGCCGACATATACGAAACCAAAGGCACTGCAGAGCTAACGGTCTGGCTGCGTTATATCGACCAAGAATTTGATGTAAAAGGCTTTATGTTAGATTCTAAACGGCGTCCCATTAGCCTAGCAAACCTACCCAAAAACTGGCTTGAATTTACCTTACCACTCACCCAAAATAGATTATCAGAACGCCAATTGAGGGGCTTTCAACCGTATAGCATATCCAGCAGTAGCAGTCGCATCTACACATTTGTCGCCCATCGCGACAATCGTGGACCTTATCCAGCCTGGTTAAAACACTTACCAATACTACAAGTCATTACGGCATTAGTGATAGTAGCCCTGCTGACCGCTTTTGTGACATGGCGAATCACAGATCCATTACGTAAACTCAAGCAAGCAACTGACTCATTCGCCCGTGGCAATCTTGATACCCGGCTACCCATTCTTATAGGCTTCAAGAGAGATGAAATTGGTGAAGTGGGTCTAGCTTTTAACCACATGGCAGAACGTATTAGTTTGCTAGTGAGCAATCAGCAACGCCTGTTTCGAGACATCTCCCATGAGTTAAGAACCCCCTTAGCTAGACAGCAAATTGCCCTAGAGCTACTTGCACGAAAACTACCCGACACAGAACACCAATCTCTGCAACGCATTGAGCGGGAAATAGAACGCATGAACGATCTGATTGATCAGGTGCTAACCTTGTTACGCATAGAACAAAATGGTCAATCCCCGACTATCGAAACCTATGACTTAAGCGACTTGCTATACAAACTCACTCAAGACGCTCAATTTGAGGCGCAATCAAAACATCAGGTACACCTACAACAGCCTGACAAAACCCTATTAACTGGCCAGCCAGAATTGGTGTCCCGTGCGGTAGAAAACATATTGCGTAATGCCATGCGTTACACGGTAGACGATAGCCAAATATTTTTACAAGTGGAAACCCATAAAGACACTGTCGTAATTGGCATTGAAGATGAAGGAGAAGGTGTGCCTGAGGAATCCCTTAAGCACTTATTTGAGCCCTTCTACCGCGTAGAAGCCAGCCGTAACCAGCAAAGTGGTGGCTACGGTGTCGGCATGGCCATCGCTGAACAGGCGGTACGGGCTCAAGGCGGCAGCATAGAAGCTAGTAATCGTTCTTCAGGTGGCCTTAGGGTTGAAATTACCTTGCCAAAAATATCAACTTAACATCAATTTAGACCACACCTGTTTGGCAAGTTGAGTTATACCCATGTTGCCCTTGTAGACTGGTTAACGTGACTCAGGTGCCAAAAATAGCTGATACGCTGGGTTGTCAGTTTCTTCGTTAAAAGCATAACCCAGTTCGTCTAAATAGCCCTCAAACGTCACTTTGTCCTCTAACGGCACTTGCATCCCTACCAGCACTCGGCCATGGGCAGACCCATGATTACGATAATGGAACATTGAAATATTCCACGGCTGGCCTAGTTTATTCAAAAACTTAAGTAAGGCGCCTGGTCGTTCTGGAAAGGTAAAGCGATAAACCACTTCGTTATCTACTGCGGCGTGGCCACCGACCATATAACGTATATGGATTTTAGCCATTTCGTTGTCGCTCAAATCTACTGCGGAGATGTCCTGACTAGAGAGTTCTGCAATCAATCGCTCACGTCCACCCTCCTCAGATTTAAGCGTGACGCCAACAAACACTTGTGCTTGTCCCTCATTCGCATAACGGTAGTTAAATTCAGTGATATTACGCTCACCCAAGGCAGTGCAAAAGCGCTTAAAACTACCCGGTTGTTCTGGTATCTGCGCCGCAATAATGGCCTCGCGACCTTCTCCAATTTCAGCCCGTTCGGCGACATGGCGTAAGCGGTCAAAGTTAAGGTTAGCACCAGTGGCCACAGCCACAAGAGTTTGACCTCGAGCTTGCTCACGTTCTATGTATTTTTTTAACCCTGCTACGGCACAAGCACCTGAAGGCTCTGCGATTGCACGCGTATCATCATAAATATCTTTAATCGCGGCACACAGCTCATCCGTCGTTACGGTAATTACTTCATCAACGTACTGTTGAGCAAGTTCGAAGGTTAGCTCACCTATTTGAGCAACAGCAACTCCCTCAGCAAAAGTGCCTACTTCTGGCAAGATCACCCGCTCACCTGCATCTAAAGCAGCTTTCAGGCAACAGGAGTCTTCGGGTTCCACACCTATAATTTTAATATCTGGGCGCAAGTACTTAATGTAGACAGACATGCCTGCAATTAACCCACCACCACCCACGGGCACGAATATGGCATCAATATTATCTTCAACCTGACGCAACAACTCAACCGCTACAGTTCCTTGGCCAGCAATCGTGTGCTCATCATCGAAAGGGTGGATATACACTAGCCCGTGGTCTGCCACTAAAGTTAGCGAATAGGTATAAGCTTGAGCGAATGAATCCCCATGTAAGATCACCTTTGCCCCGAGCGCTTTTACAGAGTTTACTTTAATGTCTGGTGTCGTATTAGGCATTACTATAGTAGCGTCAATACCTAAGTGCTTAGCAGACATAGCCACACCTTGAGCATGATTACCAGCAGACGCTGCCACTACACCACAGGCCCGCTGCACATCACTTAGTTGTGATATGCAGTTATAGGCACCACGTATTTTAAAAGAATGGATTGGCTGTAAATCCTCTCGTTTAATCAAGATATTATTTTCCAATCGTTTAGACAGGCTGAGAGCTAAGTCAACGGGAGTTTCGACAGCCACATCGTAGACATTGGCTGATAGAATTTTCTTGATATAACGATGAGGCATAATAGTTCTTCTAGTGGGGTGATTTCTTTGCAGAGCTTAAGTATTTAACTAGCCAATCATATTAATGGCTGAAGCCACTAGCGTCTACATTGTAGAGTGGTAATTCCTGTATAATCACCTTATTAGTGTCCAACTTGATCATTGTCATGACCCAAGACCAGTTAAAGCAGGCTGTAGCCCAAGCTGCGATAGACCATATCGTTCCACACCTTAACCGTGAATCCATCATCGGTGTTGGCACAGGGTCTACAGCTAACTGCTTTATTGATGCTCTAGCCAACATAAAACACACCTTTGATGCTGCAGTAGCGAGTTCCGAAGCCACAGCACAACGCCTAAAAAACCACGGCATTAACGTATTAGAACTTAATGCTGTGCCACATATGACTTTTTATGTAGATGGCGCCGACGAAAGTGATGTGCATCTCAACCTAATTAAAGGTGGTGGTGGCGCCTTAACTCGGGAAAAAATTGTTGCAGCAGTGGCCGAAACATTCGTTTGTATTGCCGATGAATCAAAACTGGTCGACGTGTTAGGCGACTTTCCGCTGCCAGTAGAAGTCATCCCTATGGCCCGCAGTTATGTTGCACGCAAGTTAGTGGGTCTTGGTGGCGAACCCGTATGGCGCCAAGGCTTTGTGACCGACAATGGCAACTTAATTCTAGACGTTTATGGTATGGATATTGTTGATCCTAAGGGCCTTGAACAACAAATTAACCAGCTTACTGGCGTTGTAACAAACGGCCTGTTTGCCCAGCGCCCAGCAGACATTCTATTCCTGGGCACTGGAGAAGGTGTTAAAACCCTCAGACACTAAAACAACACGCGGCAACTTATAGTGCCACTCACTTGTTTGAGTTTCACTAAGGCTAGCTCTGAACAGCTGGCATCTACGTCGATTACCACGTAGCCCACTTTTTCATTAGTATTCAAATACTGTCCTGAAATATTAATGCTGTTTTCAGAAAATACATTATTTATCTGAGACAACACCCCAGGCACATTTTCGTGAATATGTAACAAACGGTGCGCATTTTCATGGCTAGGTAACGACACTTGTGGAAAATTTACGGCCGAAAGGCTAGTACCATTGTCACAGTAACGAATGAGTTTGTCTGCCACTTCTACACCAATATTAACTTGGGCTTCAACAGTTGAACCGCCAATATGTGGCGTTAATATGACGTTATCTAGGCCCCTTAGTGGAGAAACAAACTCATCTTTATTAGAGCGGGGTTCTACGGGAAATACATCAATGGCTGCCCCTAGTAATTTACCACTGTTCAGGCAACTGGCCAACTCCTCAATATCTACCACAGTGCCACGGGAGGCATTAATTAGAATCGCCCCATCTTTCATTTGAGCAAGCTGAGTTGGGCCTATTAAGCAATGAGTCGATGGCGTTTCTGGTACATGCAAGGTAACGATGTCAGCTCGCATAAGCAGTTCAGCTAGATTGCCACAGGCTGAAGCATTACCTAAACTCAACTTCGTGATTTGATCGTAATAAATCACTTCCATGCCCATGGCTTCTGCCATAATACCCAGTTGTGAGCCAATAGATCCATATCCCACCACACCTAGCTTTTTACCCCGCACCTCAAAAGATTGGTGAGCTGATTTGAACCATTGACCACGATGAGCCTTAGCATTTTTTTCTGGGATGCCTCTCAATAACAACACCGCCTCAGCGATGACCAGTTCGGCTACGCTGCGGGTATTACTATAAGGCGCATTAAATACGGGAATACCCATCTCTAGGGCAGCTTGGAGATCCACTTGATTAGTGCCTATGCAAAAACAGCCTATGGCCATCAGCTTGGTGGCTTGCGCTAATACCTCTCGAGTCATCTGAGTACGTGAACGAATGCCTACAAAGTGGGCGTCCTTTAACACTTTCACCAACTCACTTTTTGGCAAAGCGGTGGTGTAGAAATGAATGTTATCAAAGCCTTCAGCCTGTAAAGCTTGAACGGCTGATTGATGTACACCTTCTAACAAAACTACTTTAATACTTTGTTTTTTAAGGGAAATTTGCTGCGATTGGGTCAAGAGGAAGCCTTTTTAATACAATTTAACACGATTCTAAAGGCGACTATTATAGTACCAAAAGCGACACATTAGTAGCCTCACAGACATAAAAAAACCCCTAACCATTGCTGCTCAGAGGTTTTGTTAGTTCAATAGGGTCAGAGCAGATTAATTTTTTAAGCTGCTCTCAATTTACTCAGACCTTCATGCAACTATTAGGCTTCCATGTCTTTCATAGAAAGCTTAATACGGCCACGTGCGTCAACATCTAGGACCTTAACCTTAACTATTTGACCTTCTTCTAGGTAGTCAGTTACTTTCTCAACACGCTCGCTGGAGATTTGAGAAATGTGCAACAAACCATCTTTACCAGGCAAAATGCTAATGAATGCTCCGAAGTCTACAATGCGCTCTACTTTGCCTTCGTAGGTGGCACCAACTTCAGCTTCTGCAGTGATTTCTAGAATCTTAGCTTCAGCCAATTCAGCAGCAGCTTTGTCATCAGCGTATACGCGCACAGTACCATCGTCTTCAATGTCGATTGATGCGCCAGTTTCTTCACACAAACCACGAATGGTCGCGCCACCTTTACCAATCACGTCACGGATCTTATCTTGATCGATCTTGATAGTTTTCATAGTGGGTGCGTTGTCGTTCAACTCAGCGCGAGGTGTAGCGATAACCTTGTTCATTTCGTCCAAGATATGGATACGTGCATCGTGTGCTTGCTCTAGAGCAATTTCCATAATCTCTTCGGTGACGCCTTGGATTTTGATGTCCATTTGTAGAGCAGTGATGCCTGCAGCAGAACCAGCTACTTTAAAATCCATGTCGCCCAAGTGATCTTCATCACCCAATATGTCCGTCAATACGGCAAAACCAGCATCCTCTTTGATCAAACCCATGGCGATACCAGCAACAGGGGCTTTAATCGGCACACCAGCGTCCATAAGCGCTAGGGAAGCACCGCATACAGAAGCCATGGAGCTAGAACCGTTAGATTCAGTAATTTCTGAAACCACACGGATGGTGTACGGGAAGTCTTCTTGGCTTGGCAACATGGCTTGGATGCCACGACGAGCCAAACGACCATGTCCAATCTCACGACGGCCAGGGCCCATGAAACGGCCTGTTTCGCCTACGGAATAGCTTGGGAAGTTGTAGTGCAACATAAACGGATCTTTACGTGAGCCTTCTAGGGCGTCAATGATCTGCTGGTCACGGCTAGTACCAAGAGTAGCTACAACAATAGACTGAGTTTCACCACGAGTGAACAATGAAGAACCGTGAGCCTTAGCCAATGTACCAATTTCTACATTGATACCACGTACAGTCTTGTTATCACGGCCGTCAATACGTGGCTCGCCTGCAACTGCGCGTGAACGTACAGTGTGCTTTTCTAGCTTGCTCACCATGCTTAATACGTCAGACTTAGAAGGTGCAGCTTCGTCATCGCTACATAGGGCAGCAACAGCTTGCGCCTTAACTTCACCTAAACGCGTGTAACGGTCCATTTTATCGCTTAGTTGGTAAGCTTCGCCAACAGCATCGCCAACGGCAGCAGTGACAGCAGACTTAAGCGCTGCATCTTCTTCAGCAGCAACCCAATCCCAAGTAGGCTTGGCAGCTTCTGATGCAAATTCGCCTATCGCCTTAACCACAGCTTGCATTTCATCATGGGCAAAAAGAACAGCGCCCAGCATCACGTCTTCGCTTAATTCTTTGGCTTCTGATTCAACCATCAACACGGCGTCAGCAGTACCAGCAACCACCATGTCTAGATCAGATGTGGCTTGGGCTTCAAAGCTTGGGTTAAGTTGGTAGCCAGCGTCGTCAGAGTATGAGACACGTGCAGCACCAATTGGGCCCGCAAAAGGAATGCCAGAGATGGCTAAAGCAGCAGATGTGCCGATCAAAGCAGCAATATCTGTGTCGTTTTGCTTATCAGCAGACATAACAGTACAAATAACCTGTACTTCGTTCATGAAACCCTTAGGGAACAATGGACGAATTGGACGGTCGATCAAGCGGCTAGTTAGCGTCTCTTTTTCAGATGGACGCGCTTCACGCTTAAAGAAACCACCAGGGATCTTACCTACAGCGTAAGTCTTTTCTTGGTAGTGTACAGAAAGTGGGAAGAAACCTTGATCAGGCTTAGCTTTTTTAGAACCAACAACAGCAACCAATACTTGGATAGCGTCATCGATAGTGACAAGTACAGCACCAGAAGCTTGACGTGCAATACGGCCAGTTTCTAACGTTACGGTTTGTTCACCGTATTGAAATGTTTTGGTAATGACAGACATATGTATCTCCATAAAATAAAGAATCTGCAATCAAATGAGCGATCTAATCCACCAGTACACTTATTGACTCGGTTTAGGCTTAAACCTACCTACGACACCAAGCCAATAAGAGTACGGGCCGACCCTCTCCTATTGCTTACAGTCAAAACAATAAAGGCTAAGTAACCAAAAGATTACCTAGCCTCTATTTGCCACACCTAAAAATGCACAGTGCGGCATTTAAATCAGATCTTAAGCCTGCTACATTCACCGAATACAGCAGGTTTAAAACTGATTTTAGCGGCGTAGACCTAAACGACCGATCAACGTAGTATAACGCGCAGCGTCTTTACGATTAAGGTAGTCCAACAGCTTACGACGCTGGTTAACCATACGGATCAAACCACGACGAGAGTGGTGATCATGGTTATGCTCTTTGAAGTGACCTTGCAGTGCCAAGATGTTCGAAGTTAACAATGCAACTTGAACTTCTGGTGACCCTGTGTCGCCTTCGGCAGTTTGGTAATCTGCTACAACAGCAGCTTTTTCAACGGCAGTTAGAGCCATGGTAATTCTCCAATCATTAATATGCCCACTAGTCTCATAAATGAGGGGCTAGGGCTACGTTAGTGTTCACACCGTGCATATTTACAGCGGAACTTAAATAAAGGCCTAAGTGCTCATTAAGCGTTTAGCTTTTAAGCGACCTTCTTGTTGCACTTCGGCTAAACCAATAAAGGCATTCGCATCGGTAACATGTGAGCTATACACTCGCACCACATCAAGTTCAGCGAAGTCAGTGGCATGGTCTATAACCTTACCTTGCTGCAACGACTCAATTTCATGGGCGGCCAATTGTACAGCATTTAATGATAAAACGGCAGTATCTGCCGGCATTAATAGCGTATCTAGGATTGTAAAGGCAGGAGTAATGTCGGGCCACTTGCCTTCTTCTACCAACTGGTCCTTAGTTGCCTCGTCAATGATGGCTTGCAAATCTTCTAAAGTGACCATTTGCTCGGCCACAAAAGGCCCTGCCTGCAAGCGCTTGAGCTGCGCTACATGAGCACCACAGCCTAGTGCCAATCCCAAATCTTCCACAATACTACGAATATATGTGCCTTTGGTACAACTGATGTCCATCTGCACTTGGGCATTTTTAAAATTCAACAGTTCTAATTTGTGAATGGTCACTTGCCGTGGTTTAACTTCCACTGTTTTACCCGCCCGAGCTAACTTATATAAGGGCTGCCCTTGATGCTTAAGAGCTGAAAACATGGAAGGCACTTGGCTAATAAGGCCACGAAATTGTGGCAACTGGGCTTCTACATCGGCCAAAGTGATATGGTCACAAGGTTTGGTTTCCAAAATCTTACCTTCGGCATCACTTGAATCAGTGCGCACACCAAGCTGACCAATAGTTTGGTAACGTTTGTCAGAGTCCAGGAGAAACTGGCTGAACTTAGTAGCCTCACCTAGGCAAATAGGCAGCAAGCCCGTTGCTAGAGGATCTAACGAGCCGGTGTGGCCCGCTTTACGGGCCCCAAACATCCGCTTAACACGCTGTAAGGCATGATTTGAACTCATACCTGTGGGTTTATCTAAAATAAGAATGCCGCTTACTTCACGGCCTTTCGGTTGACGAGCCACTAGTGCTTATTCAGCATTAGTGTCTTGCTCTGGGTCCGAAGCCCTAGCTTGGTCAATTAGGTTACTAAGGTAATTACCACGTGACAAACTGTCGTCAAAATGAAACCTCAGAGTCGGTACAATACGTAGTTTCATACGCTGGCCTAGTTGGCTACGTAAAAACCCTGAGGCATTGTTAAGAGCCTTAACGGATTCTGTAATCTCTTGCGTGTCTTCGCCACCATTTAAAATGGTGACAAATACCTTAGCGTGAGACAGATCACGGGATACTTCTACAGCACTCACTGTCGCCATACCCACGCGAGGATCTTTCACTTCACGCTGGATTAGGGCTGCTAGCTCACGCTGAATTTGGTCTGCCACACGCTGGGTACGGCTATATTCTTGTGCCATGATCCGCCCTTACAAGCTACGCTCAACTTCGACAGTGTCGAATACTTCAATTTGGTCACCAACACGAACGTCGTTGTAGCTCTTCACACCGATACCACACTCAATACCATTGCGAACTTCCGCAACAGCATCTTTGTGACGACGTAAGGATTCCAACTCACCTTCGTAAATAACCACGTTATCTCGTAATACACGGATAGGCTTGCTACGATGCACCGCGCCTTCAGTAACCATACAGCCAGCAATCTGGCCCAACTTAGGCGAACGGAAGACTTCACGTACTTCTGCAATACCAACAATGGTTTCGCGCAATTCAGGCGCTAACATACCGGAAAGAGCAGCCTTAACATCGTTAATGATGTCGTAGATTACGCTGTAGTAACGTAGATCAATACCTTCTTTCTCGATAAGAGCCTTGGCTGGCGTATCAGCACGAACGTTAAAACCAAAGATCACAGCGTTTGATGCCACAGCAAGGTTAACATCAGACTCAGCGATACCACCTACTCCGCTGGATACAACCTGCACCTTAACTTCTTCCGTACCAATATCCATTAGGGAGCTAGTTAAAGCTTCCAAAGAACCACGTACGTCGGTCTTAAGTACAACGTTTAATACAGAGGCTTGGTTCTTACCCATATTCTCAAACATGGCATCCAATTTAGATGCTTGTTGACGAGCAAGCTTCACATCGCGGTACTTACCTTGACGGAACAAGGCTACTTCACGGGCTTTCTTTTCGTCTGCAACCACGGCGAAATCTTCACCGGAATCAGGGGTGCCACCTAAACCGAGAATTTCTACGGGAATAGAAGGGCCAGCACTGTCAATAGGCTTTCCATTTTCGTCTAACATAGCTCGAACACGACCAAACTGTTGGCCGGCTAGAACGATATCACCTTTCTTCAAGGTGCCGTTTTGAATCAATATAGTAGCTACAGAACCACGGCCTTTATCAAGGCGCGCTTCAACCACAACACCTTTGGCTGGCGCCTCTGGCACTGCTGTAAGCTCTAACACCTCTGCTTCTAGCAATACGGCGTCTAGCAATGCTTCGATGCCTTCGCCAGTCTTAGCTGATACTGGGATAAACTGAGTTACACCACCCCAGTCTTCCGGCACAACTTCACGACTAGACAACTCTGTCTTCACTCGATCTGGATCTGCGCCTTCTTTGTCCATTTTATTTATCGCAACAATCAAAGGTACGCCAGCAGCTTTAGCATGCTGAACCGCTTCTTCAGTTTGTGGCATCACACCATCATCTGCAGCAACTACCAAGATAACAATGTCAGTTGCCTTAGCGCCACGGGCACGCATCGCTGTAAACGCAGCGTGTCCAGGAGTATCTAAGAAAGTAACCATGCCTTTGTCAGTTTCTACGTGGTAAGCACCAATGTGCTGTGTAATGCCGCCAGATTCACCCGACGCAACTTTAGTGGAACGAATACTATCCAATAGGGATGTTTTACCGTGGTCAACGTGGCCCATTACCGTCACAACTGGGGCACGAGCAATTTCTTTGCCTTCGTAATTAATGCTTTCGACAACTTCTGTTTCGATTGCATCATCCATCACCAATCTCGCTGTATGACCCATTTCTTCAACAACAATAGTCGCTGTATCTTGGTCAATGACTTGGTTGATGGTTGCCATTGCACCCATATTAAACATGACTTTAATGACTTCGGCAGCCTTCACGTTCATCCGCTGAGCTAAATCAGCCACAGTGATGGATTCAGGCAAGTTCACTTCATAAACTACCTTTTCTGTAGGCACTTCAAAAGCATGTTCACCGTTACCAGAGCGCTTAGGCGCAGCCAGTTTGCCTTTGTTTCGTGCGCCTTTACCACGGCTGCGGTCATCGCGTCCGCTAGACATACGGCCCTTACCTTTGCCCTTACCTGCGGGTGCACCACCACGGGGCTTATCAGGGGAAGTGAACGTCTTTTGGTGAGCGGGCTTCTTTTTAGCATCTTCAGCCGCTTTTTGACGAGCCACCTCAGCATTTGCAGCCACTTTAGCTGCTGCGTCCACTTCTGCTTTGACCTTAACTTGATCATCTGCTTCGTTTTGAACAACCGTATTTGTGGCTACACTTGCTGCCGTTTCAGCTACAGACTTAACATCAGCTTCCACCTTTACTTGGGCCACTTCGCCAGCTTTATCGGCTACCAACTCAGCTGTTTCCGCCTCAATTACAACCGACTGATCGCCTTCTTCAGCTTTAACGTAGGTGCGCTTTTTACGTACTTCAACGTTAACGGTGCGTTTGCCTGCTGTACCAGAAACTTTTAACGTACTTGTTGTCTTGCGACGCAAAGTAATTTTCTTAGGGCCATCAGCGTTATCACCTTCTCCACCGTGGGACTTTTGCAAGTGCGATAAAAGCGACTTACGCTCTTCGTCTGATACTGCGTCTGTAGCCGCACGCCGGGTAAGGCCTGCTTCTTCCATTTGGTTCAGCAATCGCTCAACCGGAACACCTACCGTTTCGGCTAAGGTGTTGACAGTTTGGTCTGTCATAATCATATTCTCCTGTCGGTCGGGCAATGGTTTAAACAAACCAAGGGGCGCGGGCCGTCATAATTAATTCTGCTGCTTTTTCATCACTCAAGCCTTCGATGTCCGAGATCTCATCAACAGCTTGCTCGGCCAAATGTTCCATGGTGATAATGCCACGGCTTGCCAATACAAATGCAAGGTGGGTATCCATACCTTCCATGTCTAGTAGGTCTTGAGCAGGCTCAGATTTATCTAACTGTTCTTCCGCTGCAAGCGCTTGGTTAAGCAGTTTGTCTTTTGCACGAGTACGGAGTTCTTCAACAATGTCTGCATCTAAGCCTTCAATTGCCAACATTTCATCTAACGGCACATAGGCGATTTCTTCAAGGCTAGCAAAGCCTTCTTCTACCAACATTTCAGCAAAATCCTCATCAATGTCTAAAGCGTCAACAAAAGTCTGTACCACACCACCCACTTCGTCTTGTTGCTTAGTGGCGGCATCTTCTTCAGACATTACGTTAATAGTCCACCCGGTCAACTCGGAGGCTAGACGGACGTTTTGGCCATTACGGCCAATAGCCATTGCCAAATTCTCATCACTAACAGCAACATCCATCGCGTGGCGGTCTTCATCAACAACGATAGAACTGACTTCTGCAGGAGCCATAGCATTGATAACCAACTGCGCGGGATTATCATCCCAAAGCACAATATCAACGCGCTCGTTGTTCAATTCACCAGTAACAGCTTGCACACGCGAACCTCGCATACCAACACAAGCGCCAATAGGATCGATACGACCATCGTTAGTCTTCACTGCAATTTTAGCACGGGATCCTGGATCACGGGCGGCTGCACGAATTTCAATAACTTGTTCAAAAATCTCTGGCACTTCAATCTTAAAAAGCTCTACCAACATTTGCGGGTCTGTGCGGCTTAAGAAAAGTTGTGGGCCTCGGCTTTCAGTACGTACCTCAGCCAACAAGGCCCGAACACGATCACCCATGCGGAATGTTTCCCGACCAATCAATTGATCTCGCGCCATCAGCGCTTCTGCATTATTACCTAAATCCACAATCACATTGTCACGTGTCACTTTCTTAACACTGCCACTAATGATTTCGCCAATGCGGCCACGGTACAACTCCACTACCTTAGCACGCTCGGCTTCACGGACCTTTTGCACAATCACTTGCTTAGCAGTTTGTGCTGCAATACGGCCAAACACTTCAGTCGGCAATTCTTCTTGCACGACATCACCTAGCTCAACGCCAGGATTAGCCTCTTGAGCATCTTCAAGAATCAACTCAGCCTCTGGATTGGTGTACACCTCATCAGTAACCACAGTCCAACAGCGTGTGGTTGTAGCTGCGCCTGTTTTGCGGTCGATAGCGACTCTAATATCACTTTCTTCATGGATACGTTTACGTGTTGCAGTAGCTAAGGCTAATTCTATCGCTTCAAAAATAACGTCTTTTGACACGTCCTTTTCATTTGAAACAGCTTCTGCCACTAACAGAATTTCTTTATTCATTTCAAGCTCTCACTTAATTTGGGCTTATAAAACCGCGCTTAAAAGCGCGGTACAATATTGGCTTTTTCAATGCTGTCAAAAGGCAGCAAATATTCTTCATCATCAATCTGCAATAACACATCATCACCTTCAATGCCGCTTAGCACACCGGTAAAACGACGCCGACCATCAAAGGCCAAACGCAATTTCAAACTTAATTTTTCACCAATGCTAGCTTGATATTGCTGCAAGCTAAACAAGGGGCGATCCAAACCAGGTGATGACACTTCGAGTGTGTACTCTCCGGTAATAGGATCTTCTACATCCATCACTGCAGCAACTTGCCGACTCACGTCTGCGCACTGCTCCACCCCAATACCTTTGGCATGGTCTATATATACTCGCAAAGTGGTATGACGACCCTGAGATATATATTCGATACCCCAAAGATCACAACCACAAGCTGCCACTGCTGGCGCTACTAATGCTTCGATTTGTGCTGCTGCACCTGCCATTTCAATATCCTAAAACGCAAAAAAGCCCCATAAGAGGGGCTTTTTTTTGACTATATGTATTCAGTCTCATAACCACGCTAACTGCGAAATTAAGAACCCCTGAATTACTTCTTTATGACTTTCGCCAAAGGTAAATGCAAAAAAACAACTACCTGAAAAATGGTAGCGGGGGCAGGATTTGAACCTACGACCTTCGGGTTATGAGCCCGACGAGCTACCATACTGCTCCACCCCGCATCAAAGAGCGCACATAATATCGATTTACTCCTTACACGTCAAACACTTATTGCAACTAATTAACAAAAGGCTGCATTTAATCTTGAGCCTACCAACTACCTACGTTGGGCATTGAAATCCAAGGTTCCGTGGGCGCCAGAGCACTCCCAAATTGCAATAATTCGATCGACACATTATCTGGTGACTTTACAAACGCCATATGCCCATCACGGGGAGGCCTGTTAATCACAACCCCTGCGTCAATCAAATTTTGACAAAGCTGGTAAATGTCATCAACTTCGTAAGCCAAATGCCCCCAACTTCTACCTGTGTTTAATTCTTCATCACCATCCCAATTATGCGTAAGCTCTAATAACGGCGCTTTAGCACCCTCAGCACTCTCCTCATCAAGAGCAGCGGCCAAAAACACTAAAGTAAACCGCCCAGACTCATAGTCCGTTCGTTTCACCTCAACGAGGCCCAGCAGATTACACCAAAACTCTAATGAAGCCTTTAAATTTCTTACTCTGATCATGGTATGTAGATAACGCATTTTAAACCCTTTAATGATGGAACTTTAGTCAAGTAAAATATACACATAAAAGAAAGCAGTTACACCCCTGGCACCAACATAAACGAGCCATACTCTGCATCACTATTATTTATCCTATGCGGCTTGATCGCTTTATATTCTGGGCTTTCTATCGCTTGCGTAGCTTTTGCTAAGCTTGGAAATTCTACTATGACATGGCGGTCGAACTGACGACCTTCATGATGGCTGGTGCTGCCTGTTAGCACTATAAACGTTCCTTCAAACTGTGCAAATACGTCTGCAACCTTTGCGCTGTAGTTGGTCTTAAAATCGTCCTCATTAGTCATTTTGACGAAAGCAATTAAGTACCCTTTGGACATGCTAATTTCTCCTATTTAACTATGATGACAGCATTGCTTGAACTAAGTTAGCGCCAATGCATTTTAAGACTAGGCCTCACAATATCCCCCAGCATCACGAAAGTCTAGTACGGTTGCTGTACTAGGAGAAGAGCATGCATAGCGTAGGAGGATTCATGTGATCTCAGAATTGAGTAAGATAGTGCCCCCCACATTGATCCAGCAATCTAGTGTCACATAATAGCGCTTCAGTGAAAGAATTATGGCTAGTTGTGATTAAGGGCAGATGACTTATGATTAGTCTTATCCAATGCCAGCAACAGCTAATGCTGATGGCGGTACAGTAAAGCGGACTAGATTTAAATCAAATAGGGGAATATTGTTAGACCTAGACTTAAAAGGCATCAATGCTAATTAAGCTAAGCAAAGCAGATCGTCTGGGTGACAAACACTAATCTTGAACAAGTTAGCCATTTGCCTATGGCACAGAGGGTAAGGTTATCCACAGGACACACTCACCCTTTTAACTCTTCGATCAGCGCTGAATAGCCCTCTCGGTAAGTAGGAAAAATGAACTTATAACCAGAATCTAACAATTTTTTGTTGCTACAACGCCTTGCTGATCGTGCATTGGTGCGCTCCTTGACTAAACTGACATTCAAACGTGCAGTCAACCAACTACATAACTCATGCTGGGTCACTGGTTCACAGTCAGTCGCCACATAGATTTCTGATAAAGGCACCTGCTGCTCGTTCAACCTGATTAGGTGTGCAATAACACCAGCGCAATCTTCGCTATGAATTCGATTACTCCATTGTTCAGGTTCGGCTGGACACCCGACTCCTTCTAACACCTGATCTAACATTCGAGTGCGCCCAGGACCATATATACCAGAAAACCTCACCACTGCTTTGGCACAGGGCAAGCCTAGTATGTGCCGCTCTGCCTGAAGTAATGCTCTGCCAGAAAAGGTAGCCGAGTTTGCTGGAGAATCTTCATTCACCCAAGAACCTAAGGTCTGGCCATAGACGCTAGTACTAGAAACCCAGATCACTAATTTTGGTTTGTGACCTGCATTGTTAATAGCTAAGGATAGGGCTGCAGATGAATCAACGTAAGCCTTCTGGTAACCTTCATCAGTGAAACTATCGGGTGTTAGCGTGGCAACCACCATATCAAAGCCCTCTCGGAAAACGCTATCTAAACATGCGGCATCGGTCAGATCACCTGTTAGGGGAGTAATGCCATGAGGAAGATTGACTGGCTGGCGTTTTAAACCAAAGAACTGGTGCTGATCAGTCAGTTTGAGCGCCACTCGCTGAGCAATATCACCACTGCCTGCTAGTAATATTTTCATTATTAACGGTGTTTGTATTGCGTTGGGCAATGGCTTCTAATCACATCTGGACTACGGAGTTTTAAATGCTTGGTTGAGCGCCCACTCACCCTTTCACGCCATCGCCTAAAACTTCTGGGTTTTAAACGACTGCGCATAAATTTGATAACCTCCGTCTCATTAATACCGAATTGTTTTTCTATAGCCTCAAAAGGAGTCCGGTCTTCCCAAGCCATTTCAATAATTCTTGATTCTTCATCCATAAGCAGTGACATAAAAACGATCCTAGAAATTATAATTAAAATGAAACCGATAGCAGTATTTAATAAAAAAACCAATCTCGTTATAGTTTATTTCTGACAGGTAGGTTTCAGAGTCACAAGGCATTTAACGAGGGCAGCTCTTTAAACTATTATTTGCTAAACAAGGTAATCAAAAGTCGCGAAAACGAAGGTAACCAATCCTTCATTATAGTATTAAGTTTTTCTAACTAGTTGGGTAGTATCGACAGCTTTAAGTGAACTTAGTGACATAGTCGAATATGTTCTAAAATTTTACTTATTTTCAGAGTATTATTTGGTTGATATTTGACAGTAAAATGAGTAGTTTATTTTTTAGCGTGTGGGTCTATGTAAGCTAAGTAAAGCTTCGTTATTCGTCCGGTCGTCTAGAAAGAGAACGGATAACAAGATCACTAAAAACATCTCCGATATCCTCAGGAGATTGAAGACCATCAGGTTTTAGCCATAGGCATGAGTAGAAATACATCCCCAAAAGGCCTTTCACAGCAATTTTATCGACTGCTCTAAACACATTTTGCTGAACACCTTCCTCTATAGTTTTAGACCAGATTTGTTGGTATTCTGTATGCATACACATAACGTCATGGTGTCGTGTGCCTGTCAGAGACTGGACTTCGCGAAAACAGACTACTATTTCTGCTAAACTACTGCTGATTACGGCCATCAAGTGTCGACTCAGCGCGTTCAAGCGCTGAATAGGATCTGGATACTCTCTCGCTATCCTATGGCCAGACTGAACCAGGCCTGAAATGTACTGTGAAGCAATTTCGTGAAGAAGGTCTTCTTTGCTTTCTATGTGATGGTAGAGTGTCCCACGACCAAAGCCTGAAGCCGCCCCAATTTCCGCGACGCCAACTCCATTGTAGCCTTTTTTTGCGAACAACGAAGCGGCCACCTTAGTTATCTTCTTTGCCTGTTCTGTTTGTTTCAGTTTTCTATCATCCGCTAATTAATACCTAGTTGGTAAGTCGATTTCGCCCATATCCTCTCAACGTGATACTGATCACCACGCGTACGTCAATTTTACTACATTTCTAAACAGATAGCAGTGCCTTGACCACCTCCAACGCACAAAGATGCTAGTTCGCGTTTTGCTCCGATTCGTTTCATTTCGTGAATTAGGGCTACAACCATCCTAGCACCTGAACCTGACAATAGGTGTCAGAGCGCAATTGCGCCACCAGATAAATTTACTCTTTTCAGATTTATACCCTAATCAACTCAGCATCGCATCAGCACACACCTGATTAACCATTAAAGCTGGAACTTGAACCAGTAGTCCTGCTTTCAATGCCGTTGGCGTGCTGAATTTTTTCCGGCACCGCCACTGAGCACCTGCCCAATTATGACTTCGTCAAAAACTGATGGGTCAATGTCATTAATTAGGTCAGAGATCACGGCGCTGCCAAGTTCTACTACTGAAAGGCTGCCAAGAGTTCCATTCAACTGACCAATAGGAGTTAGTTTTGCACTACCAATATAAACGTCAGTCATGGATGACCTCCTGCTGTATTCATACTTATCACGCCTTAATAGGGTTCGTATCAAACTAAGAATTCTCAGTTGCTAAAGTCTTGAACTATTTCGCAGTCATCTCCCAAAATAGCAAGTTATTAGACTAGTTTCAACATTCCGAACGAATGTTAAAAAGTACAAGTATAAAAAAATGACTTTTTTAATACTTGTATTGTACCGAGTGGTCTGTACAATAAAGATTAACCTTTATGTAAATCAGGTGGGGACCGTGTTCTGCCGTTTTTTAAAACAGTTTTAAAATAAAGGAAACTATTTATATGTCTAACACAGAAAAAAAAGATGGTTGGGTAGGAGTTTTAAACGGCCAACCAAAAATTGGGCAATTCAGTGAACGTTCTCGTACTACTAAGATGGGCGATATACATTCGTTTACTGAGATGACTGGCGATAAAAATCCAGTTCACTATGATGAGGAACTTGCGAAAAAAACTCCGTTTGGCAAGCTTATAGTGCAGGGTGGCGTAACAACTGGTCTTCTTAATGCCTGTGTTGCGGAAGACTTGCCCGGCCCTGGCACAGTGTTTTTATCAACCGAACTAAAATTTCTAAAAGCTGTAGGGGTTGGAGAAGAGTTGACTGCTCGAGTTGAAATTGAGTCTGTAAGAGACGACAAACCCATTTGCAAGCTGAAAACTACCATTACCGACAGTGCTGGTGATCTTTGTGTTGATGGTACCGCAACAACTTACACCATGGCGCTCAAAGGTCTGTAGAATGAGGAAGACTTTTTCAAATTACTTTAATAGAAATACAATTAAGCAGGAGTAATAATATGTCAGAAGAGATTGAACTTGAAGGTGAATGGGTAATGGGTTGGCCTGATCGTAAACGGGCCCGTGTAATGCCAAGTAAAGATGCGGAAGGACGGACTATCTTTGCACGCTCTCCAGTACTCGATCTAGAGGGATTGCTGACACCAACTGACGCCTATTATGTGATCGCTCAACTTAACATGCCTGATCCAGTACATCCAGATGACTTCTCATTTTCAATCGGTGGAATGGTTGACAATCCAATCGAGTACACTCTTGAGGAAATTCGAAAGTTTCCGGGGCGCACTGTGCGTGCAGTGACCGAATGTGCGGGGAATGATGGTGAATTTTGGGACTACATCGATGAGGGGAAAAAAAATGTGCGGAAGCCCTCTTTGCGTGATGCCCAAGCTGAAGAAGGTGGTTGGCGCCAGTCCGGAGATGGTGAAGAGGCTCTGGACATTGAGAATATCCTTGAGTCTATTCCAACTACGGGTCTGGTCAGTGGTGGTGAGTGGACTGGAGTACCCTTTAAGACTGTACTTGAACTTGCTGGCATACAAGAAGGTGCGGTGTCTATCGCCCTTCATGGCTGGGATGAAGGCAGACCTGACCCAGTGACCCAATACCTTTCAGTCGGACGCACTGACTTCGATGTGGTTGATCCTGGCATCATCAATTACTCAAAGGCGATGCCGATAGAAAAAGCTCTCCATGAAGATACAATCCTAGCATGGGCTCACAATGGTGAGTACTTGACACATGTGCACGGTGCACCATTGCGATTAGTTGTGCCGGGTTGGGCTGGAAATTGGTGGGTAAAATGGATAGATAGGATAGAGATACTTGACCACACACCAGATTTTTATTATCAAACCCACTATTTTGTGAGCGGCAAGTCGCCGGAAGATCCCAATAAGAAGCCTATGAAAGTTCTTGGAGTCAAAGCGTTAATTACTTCACCTCGAGACGAAGATGGTCCAATCAAGTGTGGCTCACACGCTATAACTGGTCGAACCTGGAGTGGTGAGGGTGCCGTGGTTCGTGTCGAAATCAGTACTAACGGAGGTGAAAGCTGGAACGATGCAACCATCGAGGAATCTAACGACCGTTGGCTATGGCGGCGCTTCCATTACGTTTGGGATGTCACCGAACCAGGTCAGTATAAAGTTATGGCACGCGGAATTGACGAAAAAGATCGAGTCCAGCCGACTTGGGAATGGAACTTCCAGCGTAAGCACTTTGACGGAATTGTGCCAGAAATAATCAGTGTTGAGAAAGGGTGATTTTTCTATGAAGATTGTGGTGTGTGTTAAACAGATTCAGAATCCTGAGATCCCACCCGTTCAGTTTCGCATTGACGAAGAAGCGAAAGTGTTGATTCCAGTATCTGGTTTGTCACCTATTCTTAGTCCATATGATGAACAAGCAGTTGAAGCTGCTCTGAGGATACGTGATAAGGCGGGAAAAGACTCAGACATAGAAATTACTATTGTGACTATTGCATCAAAGGGTGCTCGAGCTGTAATTAAAGCGGCGCTCGCTTTGGGTGCTGACAATGCCGTTTTGCTCAGCGAACCAACGTTTGATGGGAGTGGCGGGTATGTCACCGCTCGTAACCTAGCTGAGACGATCCGCGCCATTGGTGATGTGGACTTGATCCTGACCGGGCGTCAAGCTGCCGACTGGGATGCTGGTGTTGTAGGCCTTGGAATAGCCGAAATTCTGGATATTCCGGCCATCACTTTTGCGTGTGACGTGCAGACCACTGATGGTGTCGTCACAGTTCAACGTGTGCTTCAGGATGGCATTGAGACTGTTGAAGCGGATTTGCCAGCGTTGGTAACTATCTCCAACGAGTTGGGTAAAGTCCGCTACGCATCAATGCGCGAGACTATGCGTGCTGCGAAGAAACCGATTAAGGAATGGATGCCAGAAGATATTGGTCTTGATGAGGCACAGGTAGGTTCTAGCGCTATGCGTTACAAGCTAGAGCGTCTCTATATCCCAGTAAACGATACAGAGTGTGAATTCATTGGTGGAAATACACCGGCCGAGATAGCTGCCACTCTTGCTCAGCACTTGCGCGAAGCAAAGTTGATATAGGATCAAAAGATGACTGACAATAATAATGGTGTTCTCGTAGTTGTAGAGATGGTGGAAAGTCAACCAATCGATCTAGGTTTAGAGATGTTAGCGTTGGCAAGGCGACTCACTGACAGTATGGGTGGGACCGTCACCGCGGTAGCTTTCGGTACTGGCTTGGAAACCACTGGCGAGATACTGACTGCATACGGTGCGGATCAAGTTTTAATTAATGATAACGCAATATTTGCCAACTTCCATGCTGAAGCCTGGTTGCCGGATCTGTCCAAAATAGTTGCTGAGGTGGCGCCCGCTATTGTCCTTATTGGACATTCGTTATCTGGCACTGACCTAGCACCCCGTCTTGCCTTCCGCCTGGATGTTGATGTAGCTACCGGTTGTGAGTCGATTGACATCATCAACGGACGACCACACATGACTCGAAGCTGCTTTGGTGGCCTTGCACGCGAAGTGGTCACTTTTACCAAGACACCTGCGGTAGCTACTATCCGTTCCAAAACCCAACAGGCTCTGACACCTATGATGGAGCGTGCCGGGGAGGTTAAACATGTGACTTCAATTCTTGATGTGAATTCCATACGCAGTCGTGTTGTCAATCGCGAAAGGGAGAAAGCTGTTGGAGTAAAGTTGGAGAGTGCAAAAATTGTGATCGGTGGTGGGCTAGGTTTAGGCGGCCCAGAAGGATTTAATACACTCAATGAAATCGCAGAATTGGTCGACGGAGCTGTTGGTGCCAGTCGCGCCGCCTGTGATTTGGACTGGTGCCCACGCTCTTATCAGATTGGATTGACCGGACGCACAGTGGCACCTGAACTATACCTTGCGGTCGGAATCTCTGGTGCTAGTCACCACATGGCCGGCTGTGGTAACTCTAAGACCATTGTTTCGATCAATTCTGATCCAGATGCAGCAATTTTTAAATCATCTCGTTTTGGTATAGTCGGAAACTCTCAGGAAATTATGCCTGCGCTGGTCGAAGAGATCAGGAAGCTGAAGGCTTAACGGAAAAGAGCTGAGAGTCGACGAAACAAGATATTTTTATCAGTATAGCTCTTTTACGGTTTTGATGGCGATGTACATCCTAACAAGCCAGTGTGGATTTTCTCGGTGTATCCACTATTGGCGTTTCTAGAGACGGCATGCTTAAGAATTTGCTTCGTCGATGTGCCTCTTTTTCCTTCCCAGAGTTAAACCCTACTGTCAACATTATGTTTGCAGTTTTTAAATTGAAGAATGGGGTTTGATGAAATCGCTGTCGTGGTTTAGCTCGCTAAAAGAATTATTCATTCCGTGGTGGACAATAGCGAATCTACTGTGTGAACTCAGTGTTAAAAAGCCACGGAATTCACCTAGTTACTTATTAAAATACAAACCAGGTTAAAGATACTGTTGATTTAAGTAGGCAGCTAACCGATAAATTATATCAACTTGCTGGAGATATATTAGTTGTCAAACGTATTATCAAACCGTTGGTTTGTTCTTGTAGTTACTGGTGTGGCACTTGTTCTTTCGTTGACTACATGGTTTTCAGCAACAGCTGTAATACCAGAGTTGACTAAGCTAATGTCGCTAAGCCTGTCCCAAGCAACCTGGTTTACCAATAGTGTACAGGCAGGTTTTGTCGTTAGTGCCCTTATTGTGAGCCTATTGTCCCTGTTAGATATTTATAAAAGTTCAACCATTATGGCTATATCTGCTTGTGTTGCTGGTATCGCAAATGCACTTTTAATTTTGGAACCTGGAGTAGTCTTATCGCTTCTTTCTAGATTTATAACGGGGATGGCTTTAGCAGGTATATACCCCACGGTAATCAAATTCATTGCTACCTGGTTTAAAAAAGGACGTGGTTTTGCAATGGGAATAATGTTGAGTGCCCTGACGCTCGGATCCGCTTTGCCTCACCTTATACGTGCTGTCGGAGTCCAATTTGACTGGAAATTGGTAATTCTCATGAGCTCACTGGCATGTCTTATAGCCGCAGTGCTTTTTGCATTTGTTTTGCGCGACGGACCTCACCAATTTTCCAAGACTAAGGCAGATGTAAATCAACTGGGGCGTATCATTAGAGACCGTCCAGTGATGCTAGCCAATATCGGCTATTTTGGTCATATGTGGGAGCTCTATGCGATGTGGGGTTGGTTTTTTGCATACGCCATCGCAGCAAAGAGCACAGGACTTGGTCTGGAAAATGCCGCGTTACTGACATTTTTAGTTATTGCAGCAGGCGCACCAGGTTGCGTTTTGGGTGGTTGGTTAGCAGATCGTATAGGTCGTTGTTACGCAACTACTTTCCTCATGGTTATTTCAGGCACAAGCGCGCTCCTCATTGGGCTCTGTTTTAACGGTCCCCCTTGGCTATTTATCACAATTGCATTGATCTGGGGGTTAACAGCAGTTGCGGATAGCGCCCAATTTTCAGCCGCGGTCACTGAGCTTTCCGACCAATCGATGGTTGGGTCTGCTTTGGCATTTCAAATGGGTGTTGGGTTTGCGATAACGATATTTGTTATCTGGTTGTTACCAGTCGTAGCAGAGTATCTCGGTAGTTGGCGCTGGGTTTTCCTGATACTTGTACCTGGCCCCTTTCTTGGTGCCTTATCAATGCTGTTGCTGCGCCGCGAAGATCGATCGCTGTTACTTGCTGATGGCCGGCGCTAAGAACGTTTAAATTTATTTAACAAGCGCTTTCAGGAGAAAGCATAGAATAACTATGACAAGTTTTACATTAACGGTTCCTGGGTTAAACTCGGGTCTACTGACACACACTCGTTGCTCAATCCAGCGAATGATGAGAAGACCTGCGACATTGCATTGGCGAATACAGAGGGCCGGAATGACCCGACCCTCATGCTATTAAATTAGCACTGACTTATTCACAGCAACTCTTTTAGATGCTCTCTTGAGCACAGAAACAGGTTTTTGCTATCACGATGTCAGCACGAGAGCTACGTTCATTGTATAAAGCAGTGACCTCGGCAAGTTCCTCAGGTGCATCGCCTCGGGCTTCAAGACAGAGTTTGAGACCCAATAAGCCCCACATATTGTCTTTCCAAAGTTTGATGTCAGCACGGTAGACGGCTTCTGCTTCTTCGATTTCGCCTTGTTCGTGAAGGAGTGCACCAAGGATGTGGCGCACAGGTTGCATCTGTCCCCAAGGCTCATTATAGGCGAGGTTGAGTGAGAGATTGACACCGCGACGTAGATGGTCAAAGGCAGCAGTAAAGTCAGACGCTTCACCTTGAGCCTTGGCTAGGAACTGTTTGCGGTATTCGATTTCACCAGCCAAAACAGCACCATTAACCAATAAAATACACGGACCTTCGCTTGGGTCTTGATACATCAAGTTGTTGTGCAGCACTCGGCCAGCAAGCGCTGGGTTTTGAATTGCTTCATCGAAGAGAACCTGTTCTGCTTCTGCCTCTGAGACCATGCCCTTGGAGGCATAGGCTACGCCACGAGCGTAGTGTTGTGTTGCAATAGTAGAAGCGAAGACCTCCTTATCAGAGTGCATCGGTTCAGCAATTATTTTATCCCACATACCGAATCGAATCATGACATGCAAAGGCATAGCGACATAAGATTCAAGGAAGATTGCGCCCATTGGTATGATTCCAGCAAGCATGAATTGTACACCTGAATTCTCATCACCTGCAGGATTTGCCGCTGCTGCCTTTCGAGCGTATTTCATCGCGGTTTCATATTGTCCTTCAAACATAGCACACCAGATCACGAAGTGGTGGTTGTGCATTCTGTAAAATTTGTAAAACTGTGATTCGTTACCAGTGAGTTCAACGTATTTATCATCGGCTTTTACAGCATCGATGTTACAGTCCATAGCCTCTTTCCATTGTCCAACCCAAGCATCGATATGAGAGGGCATGTGAACGAGGTGTCCCATACTAGGCATGGCGGTGCGCAGCAAATCAGCTGCAGGTAAAGCTCGTTCTGGAAATGGAGACAGTTCCAAACAGTGACAATATAAGTGGGACAATGCAATGTGTTCCTTTGCGCCGTCGATGGTCTCAAAGGCATCTTCCATAACTTGAACGCAAAGTAGTGTGTTGTTATCCAACGGAGTGATTTCACCAGTCTCAGTGTTCTTGTTCCACAGTTGCCATGCATTGAGATTCATGAGAGCCTCTACATAAATTGCAGCGACGTCCAAGTTGCCTTTATACTTTGCGTAAAGAGGAGCCATAGCTTCTGCAAACGCAGCATTGAGTTCTGCACTGTTACCCATGTTGAGCACTGAAGGGTCCGCTGCATCACGTGCTTCTTCAGAGTGGCGCTCGGCTAATGCATCGATAAGATCTTGTTCCAATTCTGTACAACCCGCTTTGAGAGAAATAGCCTGTTGAATTGGGTCGTAGCCCGAACCCAAACCAGGCGTCCAGTTGTAGTTTGAGGAGACACAGTATGCGATACCCCACCATGCCATTGCGCAGGTCGGGTCGAGTTCGGTAACTTTCATGTAGCACGCAATTGCTTGTTCGTGGTTATAATT
>Ga0209091_10000117_pt1 | contig 76067 bp, 77 predicted proteins | sample ArcticOcean_MG_C_6_FD_187438 | JGI IMG/M metagenome (GOLD analysis project Ga0209091, IMG submission 187438) | Marine microbial communities from western Arctic Ocean - ArcticOcean_MG_CB8_128 (SPAdes) (version 2) | ecosystem: Environmental > Aquatic > Marine > Oceanic | place: Arctic Ocean...
TTATATTTAATTCTAAAATTTTTTCTGCAGTTACATCACCTACCCAGGGTATTTGTAAAAATACCTCTTTCTTTTCTTGTTTTATTTTTTCTATTTTATAATCTTTGGTGCCATATTTTTTTTTTAGTTTTTCTAAATTTTCTACTTTTTCACTTCTTATATATTCATCTAATTTATCTGTTATTGCTTTTCCTATACCTGGTAAATCTTTTATTATTTTTGATGAAGTTAAATTTTCTTTTAAATTTTTTAATTGTTCTCCTGCTTCTCTATAAATTTTTGCTTTAAATTGTTGGTTTTCGTGTTTTCTATTATAATAATCTAATTGTTTTAGTATTTCTATGTATTCTTCTTTATAATCTTTATTACCACCATTCATATTACTAATATATGAATTTTTTTTTAAGTTTTTCAATTTTATTGTTTTGCATTTTTTTTTTTTATTTTTAAGTGTTGTCATTAAATTATTAATATAAATTTTTTATATATTAATAATATAATTATGACAGTTAAAGTTTATACTTCGGAAGAACATACTCAAAATATTAATGGAATTAATATTAAAGATAATAAATATCAATTGCTAGTTAATCCTAATAATGAAAATAAAGTTCATGTATCTGTAACAAATGATGGTTTAACTATAAAAAAAGAATATGATAGTTTAGAAAATTTTTTTAATCAGATTAATAATAACCAAGAAGGGTTATTAACTAATCTACAAAATGATTTAAAAAAATTTGAAGATATGCCAGAAGTTTTACATAAAGAAAAAATGACTATTAAAAGAAAAAAAAATAAACAAAAGAAACCAAAACCAGCGAGTAAAAAAAAATTAAAAAAACCTAGGTCAGTTAAAAAATTAATCCCTAAGTCTTAGATATTTAATATATTATAAATTTTTTTATAATTATTACAATTTTTATTTAATTTTATTTTATTGAGTAAATCTTTTTTATTATGTAATGTATTTGAAATATTATCTAAATATTTTTTTGAACAATATATTATTGAATTTTCATAATAAATATATTCTATTATTAATTCTTTTATGTTAATTATAAATTTTAAAAAATTTATAAAGTTTTCTTCGTTATCAAATTCTAAAATTATTATTTTATTATTTTTTTTTATATAATTATTTATGCCTTCCATATCAAAATCATAATATATTGAACTTACATTACAATTTATACTTGATTCTTTAATTAGATTTTCTATGTTACTTATATTTGAACTTTTTAAATTTATTATCAAAGAAATACTGAATGACATATTTATAAAATTAAATAATATAAAAAATAATTCATATTATTTATTATATTATGGATATTAATTTTAAAATGCTAGAAAATCTTAATGATGAATTTCAAACAACTTGTTTAATTAATAATGAAATATATACTATATATTTTTATCATTTACAGTTATTATTCTTTAATTTTATTAAATTATTTTTTTTATTAATTTCGGGCACGGGAATTGCTATTATATGTGTTTCATATTCTTTACATAGTCCTTCTAAAATCAAATTTGAAAAATATTATAATGAAAATAAAGAACTTTATGAATATAATCCATTTTTTATTGAATATTTAGAAGAATATTACGAATTAGACGAAGATAAAGATGATGAATTTTTTAAAACCTTAAGTAATAAATATATTTATTACACTTTTGATTTTAGAAATAAAACTTATCAAATTATTATGAATTATAATTTTAATGATGAATCTTTTGATTATTTTTTAAATGATAAATCTAATGCATTAACCTTTGATTTTTTGGATACTATATCAAGAATATATTGTGTTAAATATAATTGTAGAAATATATATATAGATAATTATGATAATAAACAAAAAATTTTTGATTCTTTAATTCATGATAAAAAAGAGGAAGAAGTTAAAGAAAACCACAAAGCCCCTGTTAAAAATAATATATTTTATTCTAAAACTAAGAAAACTATTAAAGCTAATAATATAATACTTAATTATACTTCTAATAAATTTAAGTATAAGGGGTTATTAAAAGAATTTTCTGATTTAATTTTTGGATTTGATATTTATGATAGTTCTAATAATTTGGTTTTAAATTATTACGATTTAGAAAATCAAATTTTTTCTATAAAAAAAAATTATGATTATGAAATATCCCAACAAGAAAAAAATTTTATTTCTTTTAAAAATTTTAAAAATTCTCTCGCAGGTTTTTAACATTCTAATCAAACCTGCCTTTAGTGACTTTATCTAATTGCGTTTGTAGCAGGACTGCCTATTAAGAAATATTGGTTTCTTTAAGCCTATTCCCTCTATAAAATATCTTTATTATATATAATGAATTTATTATTCTATTTATTTGTATTATTATCAACTATTTCTGAAGTTTTTGCTCAATATTTATTTAAAATTTATTATAAAAGTAAAGCAACTAATTATTATTATATTATTTTTGGTATTATTTTCTATGCTTTTACTGGCTTTTTTGTATTTAATTTATTAAAATATACACAACTTGGTGTTGCTAATGTTATTTGGCATTTATTTCATTTTCTGTTATTATTTTTTGTTGGTTATTTCTTTTTAAATGAGAGATTAACAAAAAAACAGATACTTGCTTGTATATTTGCTACTATATCTTTGGTTTTGTTTATGTCTGAACATCAGCATTGAGTTTTTTACCAGTAAATCCTAGTGCTGACATCATTATTCCATATCCAATATCATCTGCTTTATTCATATCACTTTCATATCTATTTAAATCATTTTTATATTTTATAAACCCTATTGATTTTTCAATACAAAATGATGTTTCCAAATTATTTTCTGCTATAATTAATGCTTTTTTCTCTAATTCATTTAGAGATTTTTTGTATTCTTTGATTAAATTGGTATTATTCATATTTATTAATAATAACTATTTTTAATTTTATATGTCAATTTATTTTATATTTAAAATTTAATACTAATTTTTTTGAATTTACTTCAGAGAGAATATTACCAATTGTATTATTTATTATATAATTATTATTTGTTATGAAATCTAATAAATCTGTTATATCATCTATTGTGCATATTTCTAATTTGTTATTTCTTATATTACTTAAAATTCTATTATTTATTACAAATGCACAATAATTTTCATTTGCTTTATTTATTTTCGTTGATATATTTTTGATTGGTATTAATTTTATATAATTTGATAATGGTCCTTGTGGTTTTTTATTTATTGTTAAAATATGGTAATAACTTATATTATTATCATAATAAGGTTCTATATTTAGATTATAACTTTCATAAATATTTGACATATTCTATTTGAGATAGATAAATATTATTATTATATATAATTATATATAATAATATATAATAATAATGGATAACAAACTATATTATGGCTTAGATGGTGGTAAAAAATCAACACAAAACATCTTTTTAGGTCAAGGAGCGTATGGTTGCACTGTAACTCCTGGAATAGATTGTAAAGGTAAAATAAATAAATATTCTTATACAGTAAATAAAATTCAAGAAGTTAGTTTTAATAGTAAAAATGAATTAGAAATTAGTAATGCTATTAAAAAAGAAATTAAAAATTATAAACATAGATTTATTCCAATTAATAAATCATGTATTGTTAAATTTAATCAAATTCCGGATAATATTGTTTCTAATTGTGAAAGTGATAATTTATTTAATTCTAACCCGGATAATCTTGCTTTTATAAAGAAAGAATATTATATGTTTTATATGAAATATATTAAGGGCGACAGTTTAAAAAATTTTTTATTATCTTTTAAAATTAATAATCAGTTTTATGATAAATTTTTTTATTCGTTATATTATTTGCTTAATACTATTTATATGTTAAATAAAATTAATATCGTACATAATGATTTACATTATAATAATATTATGTCTGAAATTTCTACTAATACTCCATTAGTTATAGATTTTGGTTTATCATTTAAATATAAATCATTGTTTAAAAATTCATATGGATTTGATTATAAACATATGAAAAAATATTTTTTTGACTGGAGAGAAGGTATGTATTGGCATTTAAATGAAAAAAAATTTATTACATTTTTTATAGATAATCGCTCTGACAAATTTCAATCTTATGTTGATAGTGATTTTACTGAAAATGTTTTAACTAAAAAAAATATAGATATTTTTATAAATGATACTTATAATTCTATTGTTAACGAAGTTGATACTAAAATATTATTTGAAAAACATGAATTTGATGAATATTATAAAGTATTAAAAAATTTTTATTATAAATTTTTACCTGAAAATGATACTAATATGAAATATAAATATTATTCTAATATTATAGAAGAATTATTACCATTTGTATTACAATTTAATGATTTACATAGTGTTTCTTCGTGTTTTATACAAATTTTTTATAAAAAATTATATCAAGAAATTAAAGATAATCCTAATAAAAGTGAAGATTATATGAATATATGGGAATTTATTAAATCATTAATTAAAAAAGTTTACTATCCTGATCCATATTATAGATTAACTATTTATCAATTTATATCTATTTTTTCATTTGTATTTAAATTTTGTCAAGTTATAGATGTTAAAGATTTAAAAGACAAAAAATATATTGACCTATTTATTATTGATTTTAAGTCTTTATTAAATGATATTGGTTATAGTTATGATTTATTTTTTAATAAAAATTATGCATATGTTGATTTTTATATAATTTTAGAAGAAGAAAATATTATGTTAATAAAAAATTTTAATTTTACTATTATATAGATTTATTTTCTTAAAAATTTATCTTGTTAAGAAAAAGAACGAATTATTTTTTTAAATTACATTTTTGGCATCATATATTGTATTAATATTAATAAATATTTATTAGATATTTATTAGATATTTATTAGATATTTATTAGATATTTATTAGATAATTGATATATATTAAATAATTGATATATATTAAATAATTGATATTTTATAAAATAATTTATCATTTTTTTTTACTTTCATATTACCCATCATTTGTATTTGAAGAAAAACTATTTAATAATATTTGTTGTAATATTATATTTTCATCATCATCATTATATATTAAATCCTCATTATTATTTACTCTATTGTTTATCGTATCTGACGCTACCATCTCCCTGCTATTCTCTTCATTATTGTTATTTTCTTCGCATTTTATTTCTTTATATTCTAACTCAAATCTGCAAATTGGGCAACAATTTGATTCTTCGTTTAACCATTTTTTTATTACTTCAGAAGAATATACATGATTACATGGTAAAATAATTATTTCATCGTCTTGTTCAAATTTTGTTAAATTTATAGGACATTCTGTATTTGCATAAATTTTATTATTATTAAATTTTTGTATTTTTAATTTTTTTAATTCTTCATCATCTGTCACTCTTTTAAATTTTTTTATATTATCAATTTCAAATGTGCTATTAATAAAGTTTTGAATGAAAGGGGATTCTGAATTACTATATATTGTATTTTGTAATATATCATTGATATTATTTTCAAATAAAGTTAAAAATGATATTGAATTTTGTGATGAATCTATATTGTTGTCTCTATTTAATAAATGTTCTAATAATGAACTTCTTGAAATATCATTTATTACTCTATTTTCTATATTTTGTATATTAGATAAATCTTGTAATAATATATTTATATTTATTACATTTTCTCTATTACTATAATCATCATAATCATCATAATCATTATAATCATTTTCATTTTCATTGTTTTCATTTTCATTGTTTTCTATTATTTCATGTTCGATTAAATTATTACTACTATCATATGATTCTAACATTTAGTCTAATATTAATAAATAAATTATTCTTAATATTATTTATTTAATTTTTTTGTTGCATTATGTTTTTTTTGTTTTCTTTTGATGTAATATATTTTTTCTAATTTATTTAAAATAAAAATTAAAGAATTTACATTATTAAAATTATCATTATTATATTTTATACTTTGTATTTTATTTAAAATATTTAGTTTATAATTATTATTACAAGGGAGCTCGTCATTTAACCCGTCGTGTGATTTAACTATGGTATTTTTTGTATTGTTTAAATTATTTACTTCATAAATATTTTTATTTATTTCAAAATTTAATAAATATTTTATAGTATATTCATTTTTACAATATTTATCTTTTATTTTATTTAAAATTTTATTAATTAATTCTATACTTATTTCTGGTTTTTTTGTTTGTTTTTTTTTTATAATATTTTCAATTTCATTATTATTTATTTTAATAATTATTATATTGATTTTATCAATATTATTTTTTACTTTATTTTCAACTTCATCTAATTCTTTTATTAAATCATCTATTATTTGACTTTCCATTATTATATAAAAAAAAATTTTATATAATAATATACTTAACTTATTATTAATTAATAAATTAAATGTTTATTTGTTTCATCTTCATCTGAATCACTATTTAATAGCATTCTTTCATTAAATTCTTCCATTTCTTCTTCAATTTTTAAATCTTCTAATCTCATTTTTTCAATTTCTTCTTTATAGTTATTATATGGTGATAAATCTCCACTTAGTTCGTTTTCGTTGTCTCTAAAATTGTTCCAATTATTTATCATTTTATTTACATTGTTGAAATAATTATTATTGTCTTTAATTTTTTTCATGTGTTCTAATTTTTTTCTTTGTTCTTTTGTTTTTTCTGAATCTGTAATTACAATTTTACAATTTTTATTTTTTTCTATAATACTCCATCCTGCTTTTATTTTATTAAATGTATCTAGAATGTTTTCTTCTTCTTCATCTTTCTCAAATATTTCAACAAAACTTTTTTTTACGTCTTGTTTTTCAATTTCTTGATTTGTTTTTGGTTTATCATTTACCAGTAATGGAAATTCTTCATTAATACTTTTAATTTTTGGTATATTTTTTAAATTATTAATAATATTGCGACGATGAGGGGCAATATACGAACTCATACTTTGTTTTATATTTATCTAGAAATTTGTTACTTGTCTATTTTAATTAAAAATTTTTTTTTATCAATTTTTTTTAAATATTATATTATATATAATAATGTGGCGTTATAGCTATACATCAGATGCTTATTGTAAAAATCATAATTGTTTTGTTAGCGGTGCTAAACCAATTACTGTTAATAGCGGTTCTGGTTCAACGTTAGCAAGAAAAGCAGCAACTAAATATTCTAAAAAATTCAATAATTCTAATGGTAATTTTTCTATTAACGGTTCTTCTATTCAATCATATATAGGTAATTCTAATAGTAATCTTTCATATATTGGTTGTAAACAAATTGATACATCAATTAAATCTAGTGTTAAAAATTATTCTGGATTAAGAGGAACTAGAATAGTTAATTCTGATATTAATAATGGTATTAAATGCAATCCTGTTAATTCATATCAATGTTATACTACTTTAAATCCCGGGTTAAGTTTAAATAAACATAATCTTTATCAAAAAAATCAATCTAAATATCTGGATATTAAAAAAAGTGCATGTAGTGTAGATAGAAGTACATATTTAATTGATATTGCTAATAATACTGGAACAGGAAATACTTGTCCTTATACTGGTAAACAAAAATGCAATATTACAAAAGATATGAATAAAATACAGGGTTATACAATGGGTTATGATTTATATATTAATGATAAAGTTAAAAAAGGTTGTAATTATAATCCTAAAGACGCTAGACTTATTGCCTGTTAAATTCGGTTTTATTATCTACTTTTTCTTTGCGCTATCTTACTGCTATTTTTTTTATCATCTTCATTATTTTTTATTAAATGTCTTGTTCCTGAACTTATATGATTTAATGTTATCTCTATTGGGTTACAACTGATAAATTTGTTATTACCTGAACTATATACTATTTTTTTTATACCTAGTTCTATTATAGTTAATAAACATTTATTACACGGAGCAGAGTCTTGTAATTTATTATTTTTATCACAACGAACTACATAAATCGTTGTCTTTTTATAAAGTTTTTTTATTTCATCTAGTTCTTTATTTTTCTTACACGCCTTTTATGTTATTACTGTGTTTTCCATATGCATTCGTTCCGCAAGAACGAAACATATTTCGCAAACAAGCAATTTCAGCATGACATGTGCAACTATTATTAATAAATGCATCTTTTGAATAACTCCTATAATGATTGTGTCCTCGACCCATAATTTTACCATTTGCAACTGCTACTGAACCATGCCTCATTAATACTGGAGATTTATCTGCTTCATTTGCCGCTTGTATAATATACCGCATATCAGTATTGCTCAACATTATTATTACTCTATGTATTATTTTTAATAATTTTTTCAATTTTTTTAAAATTGATATATAAAATAAAATTTTATAATTATGATATAAACTTTATGGGTAATTTTATATCATATTACATGAATTCTAACTTATCTCAGCAAGAACTTTATAATTATTCTCTACGATGGCCTGTTTATGATTCTGAAAGTCAAACTGAACCTGAACAATTAGATATTGTTAATGATACTTGTTATGATTCTCTATCTGAAATTTCAATACCAATATTTACATGTAAATATTATAAATTATATATTTTTGTTGATTTTGAATCTCAAGAATTAAAAGATTTATATATTAATGCTGCAGATAAGCATAATTTAGTTGTAGATAATTATATATATTCTCTTTCTACATATCAATCTTCTATGGAAAAATATTGTTTTAATGCTGGGTTTGATTTATTTTGTCCCGAAGATACTGAAAGTTTTGGTTCTCAAAAACTTATTCTTGATCATAAAGTTAAATGTTGTATGAGGGTTGTCGGTGATAATAATCAATTTGTATCATATTATTTATATTCTCGTTCTAGTTTACCATTAAACACACCCCTGCGTCTTGCAAATAATGTTGGTATTATTGATTCTGGTTACAGAGGAAATATTAAGGGTGTTTTTGATAATATTCAGGGTTATGATTTTATGGATTTTACAATTGAATTTGCTAGTAGATTATTACAAATTTGCCCACCGAATTTAGAATATCCAATGAAAATTATTATTGTAGATAATCTACAAGATTTAGGTCAAACAGATAGGGCAGAAGGTGGGTTTGGTTCTACAGGGATTTAATATTAATATATATTAATTATGACTAAATTTGATCAAAAAACTAAATTTGATCAAAATATTAATTTATCAATTGAAGACAATCAAGAAAATCTAGACAATCAAGAAAATCTAGACAATCAAGAAAATGTAGACAATCAAGAAAATGTAGACAATCAAGAAAATCAAGAAAATCAAGATAATCAAGATAATCAAGAAAATCAAGAAAATGAACACGATCAAGATAATCAACAATTTGTACATTTGTCTGATATTAATAAGAATGGCAAATTATCTACTGCTACATTTTTGTTAGATACATCTTCTGTTGAATTTGTTTCTAATTTATCAAATGATACTAGAAAACGACCTGTTTATTTTTTGGATCATATTTTATCTGAACCCAGTGATTCTAGTGTTTCGGAATATGATTGTGAAGATTATAAAAATAGATTAATTACTAGAGATAGAAATTATCAAAAAAAATATCAAAATAATTATGAATCTATTGAAAATGCTAATACTTTTACTATTTTTTATCGGAAATTGACATATAATGATGTTAAACTTCAAATTAATAAATATTATCAATTAAATACATCACAAAAATATTCTTCCTCTTTAGATATTTTGGCTAGTTATTTGAAAGGTCAAAAAATTATTTATATGGAAGCTTGCAATTATACTTCAAATATATTATATTTATTAATGTTTCCTTCTATATTTATTACTACTTTTTGTACTGTTGCACAATCTCAACTTGAAAATATTCCTAATGGTAAACTTTTATTAGCTACTATGAATGGGGTTTTAACTTTTATTTTATCACTAATTAGTTTTACTAAATTGGATGCATCAGCCCAAGCATATAAAATTACAGCACATCAATATGATAAATTGCAGTCATCTACTGAATTTCTCTCTGGGAAATATCTTTTATTTTATAAAAATATTGATTTTACATGCAAGAAATCTTCCACTTTAAAAAAGTCTTATATACAACAAGAAAATGATGAAATAGGTTCTGATAAAAGTCCTGACGCCAATTTTAATTCAGAACAAGAAAATAAAAAGCATTTTACTTATTTAAAATACAAAGTTAAAACTATAGAAGAAAAAATATCTGAAATTAAAGAAACCAATCCTTTTTTGATACCAAGAAAAATTAGATATAAATATCCATTAATTTATAATACTAATATTTTTACATTAATTAAGAAAATTAAGGATTTTAAATCTAAATCTATTACTTCTCTTAAAGATATTAAGAATGAGTTAAGATTAATTAATGCAATTTTAAAAACAGATAAAATTAATCCTTCTCAAGCAGAAGAATGTAAATATAGAATTTCTCAACTTAATCTGGTTAAGAAAAAATTAATAAATAGTATTATATATCTTAAAACTGCTTATATTATGATTGATAGAATGTTCTCTCAAGAAATTTTAAATGCTCAACTTCGCAAGATATATTGTTTTAATTTTTTTATACATGATTGTTTTCCATTATGTTTTATTAATTTATTTAAATTGTGTAATATACCATTGGAATGTTGTTTACCCTCTGATTATAAAGCTGATCCTACAAAAGGAACTTTATTAGAAGAAATATTAAATTTTGATAATAAATATGCTGTACGCGGAATTACAGATGAAGAATTATATCATTTTCATAAACGCTATGAAAAATTTAAAAATAAAAATATTAATAAAAATCTTAGGCCCGGGGTTACTGGTTCATATAATAGAAATGATAGAAATGATAGAAATGATAAAAATGATAAAAATGATAAAAATGATAAAAATGATCAAAACGAAGAATATAATCTAGAAAACCAACCAATATATGATTCTGGAGTTAAAACTTATTCTTTTATTGATAAAACAAGAAATTATTTTTTTTCTCCCCCCCATCTTTCTAATATGGAAAGAAGAAATACTTCTATATCAAATGTTTAAGAAACCACTTATTCCTTTACTTTACTACGGTATTTTGTTAGATGAAAAAAAAATTGATTATGTTATTTTTTTATTGATTTAATGTATTCAATTATTCTCGTTGAGATTTATATTAATAATGCCCTTCTGCAAGATGTGCTATGATCTTGGCCGTTCTGACTTTGATAACCACAACGTTCGTGATTCTGCGCGCAACACTACTTGTCCCTATATTCTCAACACCAAATGTAGGAATTGCGGCTGCTATGGACATACTTTATCCTACTGCAATATGTCAAGGCATATTAACTCGCTTCCTCAGAAATCCGTTGTCAAGCATATTGATATCGTTAAGTCGGCAACTAAACCTAATAACCCATTTGATCTTCTTCACTGTCAGGATGCTAATGATGAAGATGAAGCCTTCAACGAACTAGATGTTTATGAGAACAATCTTCCTAGCATTAAAAATATTCAGTGGGGCAAGGGTTTTATTCTTACGTCTTGGGCAGACGAGGTAGAAAATGATAATAACAAGACATGGGCACAGATTATTGTTAGCTAAAAATGTGCGAGTTCTAACCGATTATTACTGTAGTCTCTGGCATGTGTGTAGTCTCTGGCATGTGTGTTGTATCTAGTTTTTTTTATGAGTTTTTTTATGTGTTTTTTTTTTATGATTTTTATTAGCGTGAAACATGCTATTTAATACGTCTTCCGACTTAAGCATGGCACTTTTTTTCTTATGTTTTTTTTTATATTTTTTTCTACTTCTTTTCTTATGACCTGAACCTTTTGTATCTAATACTTTTAATATTATATCATTACCTATATCATTTACTTTTTCTTCTTGTATATTAATTTCTTTTTTTAATAATGTTTCTTTTGATTTTGCTCCATATATTAAACCAACTTCTTTTCCATTGTCATATAGATTTTTTAATTTTAATTTTTGTTTTCTCAAGGTTTTTACTTCATTATTTTTTTCGAATTCTTGTATAATTTTTATTTCATTACTACTTGCTACCAATACATGATTGCTATTTTCTAATACTTCATATTCGTCTCTTGTTATAGACATATATGGACCTAAAATTTGTATTGGTAATTTGTCTAATTTTTTTAATGAAACTTCTATTGCTTTTAGTTTTTTTGTTTCTTTTTTTCTTTTAGGTAAATTATTATAATCTTGTAATTCTACTTCACCAGTTAACATTTATATATTAAATACATATTTTTGGACGGCTAAATAGTCTTTATCAAATATTTTGTTTCTTTTACCACATAATTAGAAAACACACTAAAGCGATTTATTAACATCTTACAGGTAAACAAAAATAAGGAATACATCTATTTAAACATCCTTTTGTTACTTCTACTGCTGTATTTACGTCTAAACGGCCTCTTGTTGCATCTACTATTAAATCAATCATATTACCAATTGTTCCATCGTCTAGTAATTGTATTAATACACGTTCGTCTTCTTTATTTGTTAAATCAATTATAACTGCTCTTATTAACTTTAATGCCATTTCTTTTTGTTCACTGCCTTTTAGTGATGTTTTTTCAACTAATTCCATTACATATTTTATTATTAGATGTAAAGTGCTACTTCTTATGTTAATTGCTAATACTTTCACTTTTAGTTTTGCTAAAGTTGTATCATATAATTTTTGAATATTATTCTCCTGCGTAGGCTCGGTTAAAATTATACTTTCATTAACGGTTTCCATTTATAAATAATACATGTTTTTATTTTTAAATATGTATTTTTAAAAAATTATAAGTTTCTTCGATATCAAAAAAGGAAGTACTATATAAATAATTACACTTTTTTAGTGGAAGTTTTACACTTATTGAATATTTATTATGTATTTCTAATGTAAATCTTTCAGAACCATTTATTGGATTTAAATAAATTAGGGTTTGATTTACTGAATCAGGACATGTTTTAGATCCTATTTTTGATTTATATTTTTTTTTCTTAAAAAGTTTATTTATTTCATATAAATAATCAAAAAAATTTGTATCTATAGTATCAATTATTTTTTCTTCTTTCCTAGTTATTTCATTATTTTTATACATTATATAATTTGTTTAAAATATATAATATATATTGTTTATTTTTTTAATAACTTTTTATATAATTTTTATCGCTTTCCCCATCCCCATGTAGATTCATCATCCTCAGAATTTCCTACCCCAGGAATCGCAGGCATCGCAGGCATCGCAGGCATCGCGGGCATTAGAGATAGGGATACTTTACCTAAATTATTAATATATTCTAATATACCACATTTATTATCTTTTTTTAAGATAAGTGTTGAACCTATATTACCACCTACAATAAGAGTAAACATTGATGCCCAAACCGAAAAAGTCATTTTTTTATTCATCTCATTTTTTATTTCTTCATACCCTTCTCCTGGCTCCTCTGAAAATGCACTATTTACTAAATCTATTTGTTCTTTAACTGCTTGACATTTTTCTGGAGTTAATTTTGCAAAAAAATCATTTATTGATATTTGTTCCTCATTGTCTTTTTCACCACCTATTATTATATCATTTAATTCCATAATTCTTTTTGCTAATGGTGAATGTCCTAATCCTCCTTCTTCTTTATTTTCCATTCCTTCAATTATATTATATGAAAAACATATTCCAATTAAAAATAATAATATTAATATAATTATTTTTTTTATATCCATTTTCTTATAATATTTTAATATATTTTATTAGAATATTATATTTTTAATTATTTTTAATTATTTTTCTTTTTTGGCTACTTATAAACCTTAACTATGAAGCCCATGGCGGGACTCGAACCCGCAACCCCCAGATTAGAAGTCTGGTGCGCTATCCATTGCGCCACACGGGCAAATTTCCCGATAAGGGGCTCGAACCCTTGGCCACTAGATTAAAAGTCTAGCGCTCTACCAACTGAGCTAACCGGGAATTTAAAAAAATAAATTTAAAGGTGCATATTTATATCTATATATATTCACAATATAATTATTAGATATATCTTTATATCTTTTTAATATATATTTAATATATGATTGAAACATGTTCAATATGTTTAGATTCTAATTTTGTTTATTCAGATACTCATGAAAACCGCAAATTTATTACTAAATGTAATCACATATACCACTATAATTGTATCTATCGGTGGGCTCAACGTAATAATTCATGTCCTACTTGTAGAACTACTAATTTACTAGATGAATTTATTAATTATAATTTTTACGATGATATTAATTATCATGATGATATTAATTATAATGCTCTTTTATTATCAATAATAAATGAACGTTTAAATATTGGAAATTTGATTGAACATCATAATCCTATTACGTATAATAATTTTGATGTCCATCTTGACAATTTAACCGATGTATTTAGTTATTATCATTATACAAATTTTACTCATAATCAGGATAATATCGATAATATTGATAATCTTATTCCTGTTATTAATTTACCCAATCAGGATAATCCTCCCGAAGTTATTAATTTAAGAATGAATTTGAATATTTATCGCCCTCGTTCTAATCATATACTTGGTTCTATGAATTTTAGCTAATGACTCTTATATTATTAACCTCTTTATTACTGCTCATTTTATTTATTTATTACAAAAAAAATTGATTCATTTTTCTTTATTTTACATAATTATTATTCCTCATATGCAGAGAGAAGAATGTATTATATGTTTTAATTCTCAATATTCTGATAATCCTGTCTCGCCCAAAAGATATTATTCTACTCCTTGTAATCATCATTTTCATTTTAAATGTTTAAAAAGATGGTGTAAAATTAATAATAGTTGTCCTACTTGTCGTCGTCATATTATTATGAATTTACCAAATAATAATGAAAATTATCAGGATTATGACTCGGCGTTTTATTTATCTTTAATTACACATTCATCACCACCAGAACCTTCATCACCACCAGAACCTTCATCACCACCACATTCATCACCACCACATTCATCACTAGACCGGACTCATTATTTTGATCCCTCAAATAATGATAATATTTCACAGGAAAATTATCATTATGATAATTTCAACATGATTAATATTGATAATGTATTAGATAACATGCGAAATGATTATAATGATGCTGGAATTGTTAGTCCTAATAATTTAAGTGAATATCATAGAACTTTTGGATATTCTACTATTTCTAGACATATTAATAATTATCAATTGCGCAACAGAATTAGACTACCATTTTATTATACTAGGCAAATTAGAGATATTCTTATACCTAATACTATTAATGGATTGCCTTTAGATAATATTGCTAATGATTAATAATTTTTATTTAACAAAGGTTTTAATAATATATATATATTTTTTTATATATATTATTAAAAATGTTTATGTCACGGGTGGGACTCGAACCCACGAGTGCTAACACAGACGGTCTTAAGCCGTCCCCCTTGGACCGCTCGGGCACCGTGACAGGTAAAAAAATTCAAAAATTCAAAAATTATATTATTCAATAACTGTCTCCTCCACTCGGGGTCGAACCGAGGACCTCGCGGTTAACAGCCGCACGCTCTGACCAACTGAGCTATAGAGGAATAAAAGAAAAATCGGGATGGTACGGTCTTTCCCGCCGTCTATTATTTTTTATTGCTGTAACCATCCCATAGCTCCCACCTGGATTCGAACCAGAGTTGATGGAATCAAAATCCACCGTGATAACCAACTACACTATGGGAGCAAAAAAAATGTTCTATGTGGGACTCGAACCCACGACCTTCGGCTCATAAGACCGACGCTCTAACCAACTGAGCTAATAGAACTTGTTTAAATATATTATTTCTTATAAAAACAATATCATAATCAATTTTTTTTTTAATAATATTTTTATTTTTTTTATTTTATTTTATTTTATTTTTTATCCATTATTCTCGCCGTTATATGCCTTCATCGTGTATATACTTTATACTCTACATATACTTATGTATTATCTTTAAATGCTTTTTTAAAATATTTATCCTTTATTTATTATTATTCATTGTTACGTGAAAGAATATTAATATAAAAAATTGATAGTGATATAAATTTAAACATACTATACGTATTTATTATGTTTAAAATGTTCATGAACACAGAAGCACGACTAATTCTTCTCACTATATTTATTGATAGCATCATGATATTTGTTATGATTTATGATATGTGGGAGCAAATAGAGAAGAAATAGAAAACCGCTGTAAGGCATGCGGATAAGCATTGATACATGTCTATTTTTTTTATATCATTTTATATACTATTTATGTCTACTTGTTTCTTTTTAATTGGTACTAAAAATTAATTATAAAATAGATTTTTTGATATTTATTTTATAATTTTGAGAGATTCTATTTTTACCTGTTTTTTATTATGTTTTTTTTCTATCTATTGATAATTGGGTTTTATATTGTCTTCTTTCTTTTCTTTCTCTTCTTTTCATAATTTATCAATAATATATACTTAAATATTTTAATTGAGTAAATATTATTATATCAAATTTTGGGTGGATATTTACAATTATTTTTTACTTCTCCGAGAGATTTTCTTTTTTTTATGGCGTTTTTTCTTCTTTTTTTGTGTTTTGCCTCTTGCTTCTTTTAATATTGATTTTGATTTTATATATTGGTTACTTGCTTTCTTTTGTTTTGATTTTTTATTTAATTCCAATAATTTAAATGCTGCGTCGTATGTTTTTGCCTCTTCTTTTTCATATCTCTCTTTATTTCTTGCCCGCCTATACGCGTCTATTCTTGCTCTTCTATTTATAAGTGTATGGCGCGTATTATTTAAATTATCACGATCCATATTATCTACTTCCGTCATATCATCCAACACATCGTCGTCGAAGACATATTCAATATTAGACATTATTGTATATATTTAAATTATTATTATTATTATTATTATTATTATTATTATTATTAACCCCCACGAGAGATTGTCTTTTTTATAAGATATTACTTATATAATGGGTTGACTTGTCCAAACTATAAATTATAAATTATAGAAATTGTAAATTATAAATTATAGAAATTGTAAAGACGCCAATCTCCTTTTAAACCATTTTCATAAGAATATATCGCATTATTTACTCATATTCTTTATATTATTTTATAATATATTTTTGTGTATTTAATAGGTAAGGCAGAAATGAGTGTTTTATCTAGGAATGAGTTTTAAATCTAACCCCTTATTTTGCAGTTAAAAAAAGAAAAATATTTTGGATTGATATTATCATTTATATTTATCGTAACATTCATCCATATATTTTTCTCCTTCTTCTCGTCTATTAAATGATACCATATACATGTTTCCATCATATTTTAAAAATTATTTTATGCTTAAGGAAACCTTCCGTTGGAATGTAATTCAAAAATTTGATAGTTTATGTTAGATTATAAAAAAATTGAATATAAATAATTATTTCATATAATACAAATATACAATACTAACAATGAAGTAATACGTTGGGGCGGGAATCCCCACAATTTGTAACATCTCTATCCCCACAAAACCGTGATAATAACGAAGGTATATAATTTCCAAATGAGCCTTGATCACCTCTACTCTCTAGCCCGGAGCAAAGGAAATTATTATTTTAAAAGCCTTGTGAGCTCAACCTTTATCATATAAAAAAAACCATCTCAACACCAATTAATATTTGTGCAACATAATTCTTATAATAAACACGGGATTAGTCCAATTTAACTAAAATTGGTCCTGTCGAAATTATCAAGAGGGAATTTAGCAGGATATTAGACTCGCCAATTGTGAATTATTTCACAATTTTTTTTATATTTTTTTTAAATTATTTTATAGTTTGGAGAGATTTATATTATTATATGGGTGGACTCATACTTTATTTTAAAAAACTGCAAGTTATATATATAGATAATCCTATTAATAAACCTACTATTAATGAACTTGTTAACATTACTTGTTTATGGTGCACTAACATATGCATTATTTGAGAATTAAATGATAAATTTTCTCCTCCATTTGGCGGTTTTACTTCTTCTGGGCCCGCAAAATACGATACTACATATGATAATAATACATTTAAAACTATTCCTACTACTACCGATTTTAATATTAGTTTTATTGTATCCATTTATATACTATATATATATATATTATTTATATTTCGGAGAGATTTTTATTATTATATGGGGGGTTTAATACATATTATATTGTTATATTATTATATTATTATATGGGGGGTTTAATACATATTATATTGTTATATTATTATATTATTATATGGGGGGTTTAATACATATTATATTGTTATATTATTATATTATTATATTATTATATGGGGGGTTTAATACATATTATATGGGGGGTTTAATACATATTATATTGTTATATTATTATATGGGGGGTTTAATACATATTATATTGTTATCTCTCTGATATACTAAACAATCTACCCACCAATCTTATTTTAACCATTTTTATTATTATATTTACTCTTAAATTTGAGAGAATACTTTAAAATACTATTTAACCTTATTTGCTCTATATATTGGCTAAGCGGAAATGAGTGATATTACCATTTATCAGTAACGAGGCTAGAATCCAGTAACATAGCTAAAAACTAGTCTTTATCTATTCACGACTTGAGGAGGCACTCGCGCAATTACGAACAACCCCCCTTAATCACCATATCACCACATATTTTTACTTATCTCTCTGGCTTTATATTTATTATTTTTTTTTATTGCCTAATTTTATTTTTTTTAAAAAAATTGAATATGTATCATCTATTCATCTCTATATACATATTATACTTATGCCCGCCACGCTTGCCGCTAAAACACATATGCAAGAGACCACGAACACCCTCGAATTTCTTTCCCTACGCGTTGACGTACTTGAAAAGCAAATTGCTTCCCTTATATCCGATTACACCACTGATTCTAAAACGACAAAAAAATCAAAGAAGAAAAACTCTACCAACGAACCACATAATGAAAATAAAAAAAAACGACTATCTGGTTACATCCTCTTCGGCAAGGCTGAGCGTGAAAATGTTAAAAATAAACTTACTACTAACACCAACGATACAATTAAGGTTAAGAGCACCGATGTTATGAAAACTCTCGGTAAACTATGGAAAGAACTACCCGAACACCAACGCACTGCTTGGAACGAAAAGGCTAAAAATACACCCATTACCGATCTTTAAAATACCAAAACCTACACCTACACCTACACCTACACCTACACCTACACCTACACTATTTTATTGCCTTAAAGAAACCAAGGTTTCCTTAAACCTTCCTATAATGTGTTTTGCTTTGCAAAACATTTATAAAAAATAAAAAAAATTTTAATATTTTTTATAAATGTTTTCTATTTTTTATTGTATATCTACATTTTCTAATTTGTCATTTTTCAATATACCAACTACTTCATATGTATGAATATTTAATATTATATCTTCGCTTGTTTTAAAATACATTTTACCATTAAGTTCTACTTTAATAACTTCTACTTCGTCTGTTTCTTCATTTTCACTTTCTTCAGTTTGAACTTTCTTAGGGCGACCTCTTCCTTTTTTATCTGGTAATTCATTATAATTAACTTCATTTAGAAAATATAATGAATTTGATAATTTTAATGCTTGTTTTACATGATCAATTGAATAATTCATTTTAGTCATAAATTTTTCATATGGAACTTCTTTCTTTCCGTCAGGAGTAACAAATTCACTCTGTCTGCTTTTAATTCTCTCTTCAATTCTTCCATATTTTAATTTTGAACACGCTTTACATACTTCAATATTGGTTTCTTTAATACATTGAGTATATAATCCATGGTTATATATTACTCCTTTACAACATGCATCATTAATTACTCCGCAAAACGGTAAAATGATATCTTTATCTTTTAATTTATATGTCTTATTATCGGCCGTATTTTTTACTTTAAATGCATTATCCAGCGTACATCTAACTTGTTCTGTCGTAACATTATAAAATGAACTCAATATATCAATAGATTGATCAACTTTATTTGACATGATGACCAATATCTTTTCATTTATATGTAAAAAATAATCATTCATATCAATTTTTTTTTACATATATATTAGAAATAAAATTGAATAGATGCTTATATATATATAATTATAAAGATATGGCAAAATATGAATGTTTCATATGTAATTCTTGTATTATAGGAACCATGTTTAAAGCATACGACAAACATTTATGTAGTTCGTACTGCCGCGAATTATTAATTAATAATTACAGATTAAATTCTATTTTTCAGTTAGAAAAAATACAAAACACCCATTTAAATGAGTTTGATTTTTCAAAAATATATGAATCGCCAGACGAAACATTAATAGAATCATTAATAGAAAATAAAAATAATAGAATTTGCTGCATTAATATAAATAATAGAAGTTGTATTTATATATATAATACAAATTATAGCGAATCTATTTTAAGAAATATCATGGATATCGTTATTAAAATAACTAAAAGTATATTAATCTAGTAATTTAATTAATTTCCACACCGGAGTTGGTTTATTACACGCCCAGATTGTTAAATTTCTTACATAATGTCTACAATCACAAATTCCAATTATATATTGATGTTCTATACTTTTTTCATATTCTATTATTTCGTCCAAAGATTTATCTGAATAACCCCAAAATAAAGTTTTTGAATACATTTCTTTTTCTAAATTCTCTCTTAAAAAAGAATATAAATTATCTAAATTTATACCGCGCATATCATATCTAATATTAGATGTGATTGATTTAAATGTTACACCTATATGATATATATTTGTTCTAGGAATAAGCAATTCTATATGGATATATACTTTGGTTTTTCTATCCAGTAAATATAAAGTTTCATTTTTTATATTTCGCGGTTTAATATTATAAGATATGAAATCTGTAACATTATTTATTAAAATCGTATTTATTGATAGTATATATCTATTATCTAGATTTATATTATTATAATTAAACATTTTCATTGTTTTTTCTTCCTTTAAAAATTTTAAACGCGTAACAGTTTTCTTATAATTATTAAATTGTGATTTTAAATCTATACTATCATCTAATAAATTCAAATTTATATGTTTAGTTGGATATTTCATATCTATTAGGGGTTTTAAATTATATAATAATATATAATATATAAAAAAAATCATATATTATATAATAATTATTTTGTTTTATATTATTTTGTTTTATATTATAATTAATTTAAAATAGTATAAACCCCATTTTCTACTTTATACTTAGCAACCACATTTGGATTTATTTTGTTTGAAACAATTTCTTCTGATTTGTAAATATTATTATTATTATCAATATAATATAAAATACCGTTAATTTCTTCAGGCCAAACTGCCATTTTTGTTAGCTTTTCCTCGTCACATTCACCACATTCAACTACTCCATGTGGACGATTTTTATCGTGTGTACCACAATATGACGAATCATCTTTCTTTTTACGGGTACATTGTTCTCCGTTCGCACGTTTTGCATTACACCTTAAATAATGAGGAACAAATGATTTGATTCGTTTTCTTTTACTAAAATCTTCTTTTTCTAATGTAAGAGTATCATAATCATAAATAAATTGTAGTAATTCACTTTTACTTGTAAAATCAATAGAATCTTTTGTTTCTACCCACAATTTAATATCAGATTTAAATTGGTCTTGGTATTCATTTATTTTACTGGTCACGCGTTTCTCCATATTTTAATTTAAATTAAAATTAATAATGAATCTTTATATCAATTTTAAATATATAAAAAATTTAAATTTTTATTTATTTTATATATATATCTATTGGAATTTATTAACTTGGCTACCTTTTTCTCTACCAATAAAATATACTCATCGTCTCCTCTATCCCGCTCCACGCAATCCCCAAACCAATCCCAGTCCCAAGCCCAAGCCCAAACTCCTCAAGCCCACCCCCCAATATCTTTCCTATTGCCGATGAACGTGAACGACAAACATCTTTCCTGGTAGGATTACGAAGATTAACAATGGATTTTATTATTGGTGTCGCTGGGTGAAATATTCGCATTCTTGATATTGATTAACTTGCTTAAATGTTATAACCGGTTTACTGTGATTATGAATTACATCTGTAATCGCAATTTTACCATGCGTATTGTATTCAACCATATTAATATTCTTCTCAACTAAATTTTTATTTTTCAAATTCACAATAAAAATGTTAAAACAAAATCTAATAAAGTTTCACTATCAAAGAAAAACCAATAAAATGATAATAAAGTTCCGCCGTTAAAGAAAACATGCCCGACACGGGTGCGCGCAAAAATAAAATAACAGGGTTATGCGAACAACATTTCAAAGCGCCTCATGCAGATACGAAATACGTTGTTAATATGAACGAACTACCAGAACAATTATATTAATAAATGAATAACAATAAATTTAAAATTAATTGGTAAATGTCCATTCATAATAATACCTAATCTGACCGGGTCTCTTGAGTTCGTCAAACTTGAAAAACACATATGAATCATCGCACAACCGCCTGAGACTGTTTTCTAGATCTACCAGGCGTGTTTCTTCATTGATGAACTTCGGGTTTTCAACAATTAGCTTAGCATTCAAAGCGCGTTTCTTAGGTTGAACTACAAACAGTGCTAAATACTTTGGTTCATAAGCAGCCTTACCACTGCACCCGTCTGGGAAAAATCCAAAATAAAGATATTCTTCCGATGTATATATATTTGAAGATTCTTTCATACGCAGGCATTCCATAGAATAATGATCGTCATAATTTTCAGTATCTTCTCTCCCCATATATAAAAGCCAATTTTGAGCCCAAGCATTAGCGTTTAGATGTGTCAAAAGCTTTAGTTCTCCTCCCGAAGGAGGCGTTAATGATTCAATTAGACCCGAGCTACCCCCTTCATTGTTGTATACTAGGTCGGTCCTCCCTAATACATTAGATCTATAGATCGGGTACATAACTGGATTAACAACATATGATGAGTAGATAGTCAATATTAAAAACATTATAAGGTATATAATATTATTTTATAAAAATAATTAATATGTAATCAATTTTTTTAGATTTCAATTTATCAAATATAAAATTTTAATATTAAATCAAGACAATATCAACGATTCTATATCAATAATAAATACATTAATCTTATTAAACACATATCGCTCTTCTGGTGAATGCAATGAAATTAATATATGACAGAGTTTATGAAAAATACATTATATATTATTATATATTATTATATATTATTATATATTATTATATGATTTCAATAAATTTATATAATATATTATTATATTTTTTATTAATAAATTCAACAATAAGTTTCAAATTTAATAATATAAAAAAAATAAAAAAATTATATAAAATAAACAATTTGAATTATGATATATATAATAATAAATATTCAAGTTATTTAACATCTGAACATATTTTTCCTCAATCATTTACAAAAATTTATCCAAATTGTAAATTAGATATGCATAATATTTATTTAACAGAATCATTAACAAATAGTCATAGAAGTAATTATAAATTTATTAATGAAGAATATTTTTTAAACTTAAAATCTGATAAATATTTATATTATAATAATTCTAAAAATTATAAAAATAATAAGTTAAAATTATTTATACCTTCTTATAAATCTCGCGGATTAATTTCTAGATCTATAAAATATATGTTGTACAACTATGAAAAATTATTATTAGAAGATATTATTATTGATGAAGAAACACTGGAAAAATGGGATATTGAATATCCACCAACTGAATTTGAATATAAAAAAAATGAATTAATCAATGAATTTCAAGGTAATAAAAATATTTTCATAAATTGAAATTATTTCTCTATTTTATTTTTCAAATTTGGGACCTGGGCTCGGTATGAATAAATAAATCCGTATGCAATAATAGTATAACACATCATTTTTTAATAACAATAATCAAAATAATAATTATACTCAATTTTTTAAAAATTGATTATATAAATAATTTTATTTAATACATAAAACCAGATATATAGATGCATGGGGTACCGAATTCATTCAATATATTGATGAATACTTACTATAAGTACAAGTACATGATTGCCGGTACGGGTTTTATCTTTGCATTGGGTGTTTTGTATGGAAATTATTATATGTCATATGTGAAAAGACTTGAGACTCTTAAGAATGAATTGCGTTTAATAGAGCAGGCGAGGGTGTCACATGGCTTGCCGCCAGAAGATGACGATTACTGAGGAACCCAGTAAGAACGATTTCCAATTATCATAAATAACGTTTAAATTTTAATAATATTTTTTTACCCCTTACAATAATCTCTCGAACATTTTTAGTTTTTTTTCTAATTTTTTGATAATATAATAATTATTATTATATTATATTATATTATATTATATTATATTACAACTTGTAACATAATACGTTTTCCGAATATTATCCAGATCATATTCGTCTTCTATAAAAACATTATTATTATGAATAGCTGCACTGGAATATGATGTAGAAATATCATCTATTGTATCATCGTTCTCAATTTTTCCAGGAGAAGAACCACTACTACTTGTATCACTTATACTTGAAATCATATAATTTAATTCATTCATAATATTATTATTTGTATCATTATCATTTGTATTATTTATTAAATTTCTAATTTCATCTTCTTCGTTGCCTTCTAAAATTATATGTTGTTGTTCTTCTAATTTATAATCTATAGAGTTTTTTGATTCTTCTAATTTAATATCAATATTAATTTGTCCATAAAATAATTTTGTTTTTAATAAAAATCGTATTAAATATTTTTTATGAAAATTATTAAAAATTTCAATATTTTCATTAAATAAAAGTATATGATTATTTAAATACTTATTATTATATTTTACTTTACAGATTAACGTGTCTATGTTTAAACCCGATTGTTGTTTTATTTTTTGCATATCTAATTTATGTTCTCTTTCTAGCAATTCGTTGTGTAATATATCTATTACTTGAATTATATCATTAAAAATTTCCGACGTAGTATTAAAATCATAATCTTGAATATGATTTAAATCTTTAAATACTTGATAATCTTTATTTTCAAATTGTTGTATAATATTTTTATTTAGTGTTAATATATGATCGTTATCATTTAAAAATTTTGTTACCTTTCTAAATAACTTATAATAATCACCATATATACGACTATCAATTATTTTAAATGTTGTTTGATAATTTTCTAATTCTAAATTTATTAATTTTGTTTGAAAATGAAATGAATCCAACCCTGTATCCGTTTCATCTAAATTATTTTTTATTAATTCATTATATATAATTTTTAATGTTTCTATTTTATCTCCTAAAGATTTCATTAAATTTATACTATTCTCTCGTAAATTCTTAATGTCGTTGAAATTATTTTTTAATTCTAATATATTCATCTTATTAGTCTTTATAAATATTATACAAAAAAAAATTGATTAATTATTAACACTAATACTATAATTTAGTATGGCTTTCACATTATTCTCTCGTATCCTACCGTCAGAACTTGCAAATATTATTTTTGATTATGTAAAACTTCTAAAAACTCAACAAATTTATTGGGAACAATTATATTCCCCGGCTTCTCTTACACTAAAAAATCTTATCAATCTATATTCAGATTATGACAAGGTATTTAATCCTATTTGTTATAATATAGACCGTATAACTATAATTACAAACATTACTAATAGAATTGCTTCGCGAGGACTTCTTCAAAAAAATATCTATATATATATGGATGAATATATAGATAATTTATACATATTAAAAAAACATTTGCAATTTCATTTTAAAAATATAACACTGTTCTCGTATACGATTATGTTAAATAAATCAATGATTGACTGTTTGAATAAATTTAAATTTCTTGATTAATCAATTTCATTCTGCCAACGGTGCGTATGATAATGATTCATTGATTGATTATTAATGCTTGAATCCCAACTAAAAACGGTTGTAAACTTCGCATTATTCCATACAGCATAATTTAGACCCTGAAAACTATCTCTTTTTTGTAATGCGGTATTATAATTAAATACCGAATCAGATGGACGGTTTAAAGAGGCAAAAACAATACCATTAGCAACATTAGATGCCTCCTTATACCAATTGTTATGTGTAATATTTGATTGATCCCAACTATATAATTCAAGATATTTAGAATCAGGATTACATAATTCAATTAACCATAAACGCTGAAATTGCGCGGGACTTCCAAGACCATTAAAATTTGCTTTAAAATCATCACGATTGAAATTCATATAAGCATATTGACGACCATATTTAGATGCATTTTCAATTGACTTTTTAATTTCATCATAATATTTAAAAGTTAGTGATTTAAATAACTTATCTTTACGAGCCTCTTTCTTTTTTTCATATTCATCTGCATATGTTTTTTGGAGCGCGTCTTTATCATTTGCTAAACTTTGCATACGCTCAATGAATGTTGCCATCTATTAGATCTATTTTGATATAATTTTTTATCTTTAAATCAATTTTATTATAATTTAAAAATAAAATTTTATATATTTTATATATTTTATAATGATTAATTTAAACGAAGATCTGGTTACCGAAGATGGTATAGTTAACTGGGTTAACTCTAATAATGGAGTTCTTTATACTAGAAAAATATCTAATATACAAAACGTTAATCTCTCTGATTGTCCATTATATACGTTAGTTTGTTTAACCGGATACCCACAAATCGTAGATACATTTTTTAATAATATTATTAATAACTTTTCATATAAAATTATTTTAATTACACTTGAAACAGACTTTTTTCCAATGAAAGAAGAATATTTAAAGCATCCATTATTACACCATTGGTTTACTTGGAATAAACAACTTTCTCATGAAAAATTATCGTGTATTCCTATTGGATTAAATTTTGATAGACATAATAATTCTTTATTAACCTTTTTAAAATCTAATAATGGAAATTTTCATAGAGACAAATTTTTTGCTGTAAATTTATCCGTTACTTCTAACCCCGAAAGAAGCAAACTTATAGAAACCGCTAAAAATAAATGGAATAATTTTTGTACCCATATAGTTAATATTCCATTTCTCAATACATATAGACGAAATTCATTTATTGAAGGTAAAATTAAAATAGATGTTACCAGTCCTAAATGTTATGATATATTATCTAACTTTAAACTTATATTGTCTCCTCCTGGTGCCGGTATTGATTGTCATAGAACATGGGAAGCACTTTATTGTGGTACAATACCAATTATTATTGAATCATCTATTAATGAATTATATATTGATTTACCCGTTCTAATTATACCTTCTTGGGACATTATTAATTATGAATTCTTACATACAAAATATATTGAAATACAAGAAAATATAAAAAATAATAAATATAATATGAATAAATTGTATTTAAAATTTTGGACCAACGAAATTAATAAAAAACGATTAATTGAACCAGAACCACAAAATTTTGATAAAAATATCCCAATACATTTTATTACTTATGGAAATCATCGCTTTAAAGAATCTAAAAATCGCCTTTTAAAAGAAGCACAAGATTTTGGAGCATTCAAAACTATCACCGGCTATGGACCTGAATTTATGTCGCGTGAATTTTTAGAAAAATTCAAAGATATATTATCTCTCCCTCGAGGCGGTGGATATTGGATATGGAGACCTATTTTATTACTTCAAAAACTTAATGAAATTAATGATGGAGAATATTTAATATATTTAGATGCCGGATGTAGATTAAATCCTTATGGAAAAAAACGATTCTATGAATATATAGATATGTTAAAAGAAAGTCGTTATGGTATTATGTCTTTTCAAATGAGTGGAAAACTCGGTCCTGGTAATCTCGAACGAGAGAATGTTTGGACTAATACAGAAATATTCAAATACTTAAATGTTCCAATTAATGGAGAATTTGGTGATTCCGGTCAATATTTAGGTGGTATTTTAGTTATGAAAAAAAATCAGCATTTATTAAAAATTATAAATCTCTTAATAAAAGCTTTATATGATGACCCCTTAATGTATACTGACCATTATACACAAAATCAACATCCACAATTTAAAGAAAATAGACACGAACAAAGTTTATTTAGTTTACTAAGAAAAATACATGGTTCAATCGTATTAGACGGGGATGAATCTTTTATAGTTCCTTTTGGTGGACAAGAATCAATGAAATATCCATTTTGGGCTTCCAGAATTAAAGGTTAAACTATTTTTTTGTTTTTCTTTTTCTTTTTTTTGGTTTCTTTCTTTTGCATGTTTTTTTCTTTTTTTTGCCTCTACCTTTGGGTGCTGGTGGTAATAAAAGTACTTCTCTTCCATATTTACTTTTTAATAGTTCTTCTATAATAGCTGCTCTTTCAGATAAATTTAATGATAAATTATGTATTCTTTCATCAAATTTTGATTCTTGAGCTTCTAAATTATCAATTACCATACTAATTCTATTAATTTCATTGGTATCGCTCTCGATTCCATTAAATTTTAACGATTCTAATTTCTCCTTATTACTTAATAATTGGGCTAAACGATAGTCATTAGCTTCAACTAGTTGTTTTTTTATTGATTTTATTTTTTCTGCTTTCTCTAACATATTTAATCTTTCTATTTGTGATATTTCAGATTTACGTAGTCCCATCAATAGTTCTTGTTTTTGTCTACTTTGATTAGATTGATAACTAGTAACTCTTTTAGACATTATATATTATAAAAATACTTTTTATAAAATATATTTATTTTTTAATCAAAAAACTTTTTCTAAAATAATCATTATTTATCCATATTTCATCCATATCTAATTTATCACTCATTATAAATCCTTTACTTAATAATAACTCTCTGCATTTTTTTGTAATGTTTTTTCCAAATTTACCCCACGTAGATACATCTAACGCGATAATATATACTGGAATATCCCAATCCATCGTTTCTAATACATCTAATTCCGATCCGTTTACATCTATTGATAAAAAGTCAATGTATTTAATATCGTTTGTTGTTAAAATATTTGAAAATTTATCAACTTTAACATCTATAGTTGATGGACTTAAACTCCAAGCACTAATCCACTGTCTTCCATTATCTTGACAGCATTTTTCTAAAACTCGCGTTAAACCACCTACCGCACAGTTATCGCCTGTAAACTCCATGAATTCTTCATTATTGCTAGATATAGCCATTGCTATATTTTTAGTATTAGGTCTATGTCTTGATAATTTTTCAAAACTAGCGGGTGATGGTTCTATCAATACACCACTCCATTTTAAAGTTTCTTCCATCGTTTTAGTATTTGAATATGTTAATCCATCATATGCGCCCACTTCAACAAAAATACCATCTACTTTTTTTGTTAATGAATCTTTCCAATAATTTATATATTTATCTAATACTAATTTATCTATTGTTTTACTATCTTTATTTACTTGTTGACTATAATATTTAAAACTGTTTATGAAAGAAAAACTGGAACCCAAAGTATAATATTCCATAATATAAATAATAACAGTTATTATTTATATTATAATTATTAATTATAATTATTAATTATATTTATGGTTTATTTATTTTTGTATTACCAATGCTACTAGACCATTATGCCACATAGAATATTTAAATGATAAAGTAGCATGTTCATTTTTATCATTTGTATATAATTCATGTTGATAAATAATTTTCATATTATTTTTACTAATACCTCTGTAAGTTCCTTTTCTTACATTTTCCCAATTCCAATCATCGACAATCAATATAAATTGATCATCCAAACAATCCCGATAAAGATCTAACGCTTTAAATTGAGATTCTTCTGAATGATGACCATCATAAAAATATACATTAAAGTTCGGTAATTCATTTATATCTACATCCCAACAATCTTTTTCTATAAAATTTACATCGCTAGAACCCTTATATTTTTCTAAATTTTTTAAAAAATGTTCTTTTGGTCTTTGATCGCCAAATTCAGACCAATTATCAATTGATACTGCTTTTATATTATTATTATATAACGCCGAACTAAATGTGCTGCCATGAAAAGAACCAATCTCTAAATATCTAGTATCATCATATGAACATATATTATTAAAAAAATGTCTAGATTTTACACCCGACATACCTTCTATATCTAAAATATTATCATTTATTTTGGATTCTTTATTATTAGCATAACGAAAACTATCATCTATTCTTTTAATAAATTCTTCTGAAAGTTCTGAATTTGATGAATTATGTATTCTACTTTTTTTTATAGTTGGTTCATAACACAATAATAAACCATTTATTATATTTGATGTATTTTTATGAAATATTTCATTATGATTATTAATTGTTAAATTGTTCCATTCTTGTTCTCCCACTTTCTTTTGTATAAAAGATTTAATATTATTTATAAATTGTACTAAATCATCTACTGTTGACCAGACCATGAATAATAATTAGTAAATTAATAATTTTATATTGTTTTTTATATTATTTATATTTAATTTAATAAATCCACTATTTTATCATTTATTTCTTTATATTCGTCGTATGGTCTGCACATATGATAATCTGAATATAAACCAGATTTAATTGAATATATTAACGTATGATTATTTGGAAATCTACCCCTGTCTAATCTTTTAAAGTTTGTAAATGTATCATTTAAAATAATCAATCTTCCAATATGATTTTTATCCAATCTTTGAGTACAATTATATAAATATAATTGATCAGTTATCCAATATGGCATATCTTTATGCCCCACATATTTTGGATTTTTATATAATATTTCTTCCAATGTAAATTTTATATCTTCTATTGTTTTTATTGAAAATATATCTCTCCATGTTTGTGGATATGCAATATTATAACAAATTACCATCTCATTTTTACCAACACATTCTAATTGTCTATAACAAATGAATTTATCATCCTCTATATTTTTAATTGGTTCTATATAATATGTTTTATTCATAGGTATAATGTCTATATCTGTTATTAATACACCTCCTTGTGTTTTTAATAAACATGGATATAATAATCTTATATTTTGCGCGATAAATGAAGTGCTAACATTTTGCATTGGATGAAATAACTTTATAAATTCTGAATATGGTTCTAATTCAGGTATCATTTTATCAGAAATTAATATAATATGAATATTAATATCTGGAAATAATTTTTTCCATGCTCTAATAAATATGGGAACAAATTTATAATAAAGAGGATTTGCGTTGGTTGCCGTCAATACATCGGTTAATTTCATTTACTATAATAGTAATAATCTATTTAAATAATTTTTGGATAAAAATCTTCATTTTGTTTAAAAGTATATTTATTCGAATTTAATATTGAAAAATGTTTATTATGTCTATATCCAAATTCTGTTATTTCGTTGGTTGGTATATGTAATAAAGGACATAGAACATATATTATCATTCCGTGAATATTTGCATCCATCCAATTATATAATAATGTTCCATTCATATTAATAATTTTATCTGTATAATTTTTAATTACTGTATTTTTCCATAAATTCAATTTAGAATAATGAAAATTATTATATGGAGACATTCCTGTATAATTTTGGTCTTTTAAAAATCCCAATACTTTTAAGGCCGGCATTAAATTGTCGATATCCAAATAATTAGCTTTACAAAATTTATATGTAAAATTAAATAATCCATTTTCTTGTTTTATATTTTCGGAATTATCAAAAAATATGGTTCTATTTACATAATAATATTTTTTTGCTTCTAACAAAAACTTATCGGTATCAATTATTGGTTCTATTAAAAATGAATCGTCGTCCATGCGTATATATGAATCATATTCTTTAAATATATCCATAGATTGCATTACGCCCGAGAAAAATCTACACATCATCATGTAACCTTTTCCGCATTTAGATACATTTTTATTATATGGTAAATCATTATTTTGAAAATCTATTTTACAAAAAGTTATATTATCATATATATTTATAAATTCTTCTTTTACTTCGTGTGTAAAATCTTCATGAAATATAATAACTGGTAATTTCATATATGTTGTCACATTTTTAACACTATTTTGGGCCATTATTAATCTATTCTCTTGGGTCGCTTTACATACTTTATCTATTTTATTAATTAACCATACAAGACAAGTTTGCGCCATTATATCATTTGCGATATTAATATTTATATTTAAATTAAAATATTATATTTATATTAAAATATTAATATTTAAATATAAATATAATATTTTAAATATTAATGAATATTGATAAAATCTTTGTAATAAATTTAGAACATAGAACTGACAGAAAAAAACAAATTGTTGAAGAACTTGAAAAACAAAATATAACAAATTATGAAATTTTCAAAGCCATCCGACCAACAATTGATGATGTAACACTATGGAATAATCGTTATTGTTATCATGTAAGAGATCAAGGTAATTTTCCAACTTTAAATAAATTTATGTTATATCAAATTGGTTGTTTGGGTTGTTTGCTGAGTCATATGCAAGTTTGTAAATTAGCATTAGAGAGAAATTACAAAAATATATTAATTTTAGAAGATGATACACAATTTGTTAATCGTATTGAAACATTATATAAATATTGTTCTCAAATTAATAACGAATATGATATGTTATATTTAAGTGGTTCTCATACAGATTTGGGAGAAAAAATAAGTGAAAATATTTTAAAAACAAAAAGAACACTAACTACGGGTTCTTATTTAATAACTGAAAATGCTATGAAATATTTAGTAAATAATATACAATCTTATTTAAAAGAAATAGATGTTTTTTATGGCGATGAAATACAACCCAGATTTAAATGTTATTGCGCTTCACCACATATTACAAAACAACGAGATGGGTATTCGGATATTCAACAGGGCAATGTAAGTTATAAGTTTAAACAATAATATAATTTAAAAATTTAACAATTATATTATTATTAATGAGAGATTTCAATTTTTCCAAAGAAATGGTTCTTGATAAAAAGCATATGAAAAAACTTGAATATAATCCAGATGATTACAAATTTATTAAATTAGTTACTGATTTATTTGAAACCGAATTAAATAATCTTCATGCAAAAGCAGAAAATTCATATGAATTATTTACTACAGTAGGAAAAGATAGTAATACTGAATTTCATAAAAAATTTTATTCTCATTTAAACAATAATTGGCAAGAAATAAAAGATGAATATTCAAAATTTATTAATAATGTTGTATTACCTTTTTTAGAACTCGAAGAAGCATTAGTTCAAAAATTTCCATCTTTTAGAGTTCAATTACCTAATAATCTTGCTGTTGTTGTTAATCATTATGATTCTGACTCTTTACATCAACATCCTACTGGAGAAATAAATTTTATACATGCTTTAACAGATATGTATGATACTAATACTGTTTATGTTGAAAAAATGCCTTTACTTGAAGAATATCAACCTATTTTACTAAATGCCGGAGAGACTATTTGTTTTAATGGTAATAAATGTAAACATCATAATAAAATAAATGAAACAGGTAAAACACGTGTTAGTTGGGATTTTAGAGTTTTACCATTAAATTATTATAAAGAAAATATTAGTGGAACAAGTGCATCTACTAATAAAAAATATATAGAAAATAGTTATTATGAAAGATATAAATTAAATGAAATCAAACCATATATTGCGAGAGATATTTGGGATAAAGAAAAAGAAAACTTTAATCACATTATGAAAAAATATAAAGTTAATGATGCATGGGGAGTTGTAGATATATTTGAAAAAACTATCGCTGCTTATGCCGGTAGTAAATATGCTATTAGCGTTGATAATTGTACCGATGGTATATTTTTATGTTTAAAATATTTAAATGCGAGAGAAACAGTTATTCTTCCTTCAAAAACATGGATTTCTGTTCCTTGCACCATAATTCATGCTGGATGCAAAATTCAATTTGAAGATAGAGAATGGTCTGGATCATATCAACTTAAACCATACCCTATTTATGATGGTGCTGTTAGAATGAAAAAAGGAATGTATAAACCTAATACATTTCATTGTCTATCTTTCCATATTAGGAAACATATTCCTATTGGTAAAGGAGGAATGATTTTAACAGATGATAAAGATGCGTATGATTGGTTTAGAACTGTTCGATATGAAGGAAGAACTATGAGCCCAGATGGTATTAATTATTTATTATATAAAGAAGACCCTATTAATTCAATGGGATGGAATATGTATATGACACCAGAACAGGCGGCACGAGGTTTAGAATTATTTGAAAAATTAGGTGATGATAACCCAGATCAAGAAAGTTCAGGTACTTGTAAAGATCTAAGTAAATTAACTATTTATGGTTCAATGAAAGAAGAAAATGAAACACCATATTATTCTTATGATTTTTGGTTTAAAAATAGTGAACACGATAATTGGGATCAAGGCGGAGAGAAATATTATGTTAATACGTTTTATGAAAATATTATTATGAAATTACAAGATATTCCAAAAGAAGGTAAAATTCTAATATTAGGAACCCACAACTGTTATACTTTTGATAAATTATGTAAACATTATGGATATGATAGATGTATTGGTTATGATTTACATAATCCTAATAATCATCCAAATGTAGTAATTAAAGATTGTATGGATTTAAGTGATGAAGATAAAATTGATATTGCTTTTTGTCATAATGATCTTGGTAATTATGCTACTACACCAAAATTAAAAGAACATGGCCAAAAATGGGCTGCTAAAAATTTGGTTAGTGGAGGATATTTCTTATGTAACAATAATTTTAACCGAGCAAAAGTTAAAAATATTGAAATTATGGAAGAAAATAATTGTACTAATACTCAATTAGTTGATTTACAAACAAAATATGACTTATCTAAATTACCATTTGAGAGAATTGAAGGATATATGTTAAGTAAAAAAATAAATATTTAATATATAAACTTAAAAATAAATATTTAATATATAAACTTAAAAATAAATATATTTAAATATAATTTTTTATGAATACTATAAATGAGCAATAACAATAATAAAATATTATTAAATCAATTATTTAATGTCAATACATACACGGAATATTTAAAACAATTTATAAATAATGAAAATACTATTGGAAATTATAATAATATTAATAAACATGAAAAAATACTTAGTAAATCTGAAAACGGTGAAGATGGAATGTTAAAATATATTATTGATAAAATAGGTTTCAATAATAAATACTATGTTGAATACGGGGGATGGGATGGTACCGCATCATCTAATACACATTATTTTCGTGAACATGAAAATTGGAATGGATTATTACTAGAAGCTGATGTTATTAAAATTAATAATATATCACTAGAAGAACGCATTCGAATTAATCTTCAACAAGAATATGTTACACAAGAAAATATAAACTCTTTATTTCAAAAATATAATGTTCCAAAAGAATTTGATATACTATCTATTGATATTGATAGTTATGATTATTATACATGGAAAGGATTGACTGAATATATTCCCAACATTGTTATTATTGAATATAATCCTGGATTACCTAATAATATACCTTTAGTTGTAGATAAAAATTCTAATACTAATCATGGTGAAAGAGGTTATTTTGGTGCTAATTTATTAGCATGTTTTTTACTTGCTCAAGAAAAAGGTTACAAATTTGTTACTACTATAAGATGGAATGCTATATTTGTAAAAGATAACTTATTTCATAAGCTAGATATTAATGAAATAAATGAAGATGAATGCATAAAAAAATATTTTAAACCCAATAAATGGTGGGTTAATGAAGTATTTTGTAAACGAGGATTTTCAGATTTAGACTATTGGTTAACTTTTTAAAACCCAAAATTCATCAGCACCTCTTGAAGTTATTTTTATATAATTTTTTTCTAAAATTTGTTTAACCTTTTCAGAGTGATTATGTGTTTCACTTCCAACTTCTATATATATACCCCTTGGTTTTAAATTTCCTAATCCTTTTAATACTTCTACTGAAAATCCTTCTACATCAACATGTAAATAATCTATTATACTAATATTTTGTTCTTTACAAAAAGTTTCTAATCGTTTTGTTACAACTTTAATTGGTTTCATTATTGTTAATGGAATTTTACCGGTTGTTGTTGATACAAAATTTTTATTTAAACTACCACAAGGAGCATAATTATTTTTATTTTCATCAAATGTTTCATAAAAATCTATTTCGCCATCTATATCACTTATAGCATAATTAAAAACCTTTAAACCATATTTTTCTAATGGCTTGATTTTTTCATAACAACTTGTTGATGGTTCAATTGAATATACCTCCGCTTTTGGAAAATGATATTTATATTTTATACCATCTCCTCCATCATAAGAACCAAATTCTAAAATAGTATTTAAATTCTCCCCCAACATTTTTTTAACTAGATTTATATCACAATTCCAAGTAGACCATAATTCACGATTATTCCAAGGTGATTTATATCCTTCTATTATTAATGAACCTCCATTTAAAAAATTGACATTCAAGTTTTCAATTTCCATTATTAAATATTTATTATGATTAATATTTAATATTTAATATTAAATATTTATTATTTAATATTAAATATTTAATATTTAATAATATATTAATTATTTATGACTATTATTATATGCAAAGTTCAGTCTGGTATGTGTAATAGATTAATGCCATTCATTACCAGTTATAGACTTGCTATGAATTTAAATTTACAATATTTTTTAAATTGGGATCATGGATGTAGAGATACAGATTATTCTTATGAAGGCGAAAAAACTACATATAATCATATGTTTTATAATATTGATAATGTTAATTATATTGATGATTATCAACTACAATCTTTAATGGCTAATAAAAAAACTCTCGTTGTTAAATATTTACAAACTAATTTACATAATGTTTCTATAGAAGATTTATTAAAATATGATGTTGTATTTTTTTATAATTATGTTCATCCTATTTTTACAAAAGAAGATAATGTTATTATTAATAGTTACAGTGATTGTAATCTCTCTTGGATATTAGATAAAACTAATTACTATAAAGATCTTCAAAAATATTTTAAATTATTAAAACCTGTAATTACTATTCAAGAAAAAATTAATGAAGTATTAATTCAATTTCCAGAAAATAAAAATAATATTATTGGATTTCATATTAGACATTGGCCTAATAGCTGGGTATCTACTAATAATAAATATATTCAAGGTAACGATGATAAAAGAATTATAATCATGAATAATGCAATCAAAAATAATCCAGATATCAAATTTTTTATTTCCACTACGGATATCAATATTATTAAACAGCTTAAAAATCTATATAATGAAAAAATTATTTATTTTGAAAATAGATTTGGACTAACCGATAACGATAAATATTATACTTCTAATCAACAAAATTCCAAAGGAAATATATCTAAAAATTTAAATGGAGTTGTTGATTTATATTTACTTAGCAATTGCAATTTAATTATTGGTGATGTTTGTAGTTCTTATTCACACGTAGCCCCTTTATTGAATACTAATTCTACTTATCAACAAATAAAATAATTATTTATTTTATTACTTATTATAATATAAATAATATAAATAATATAAATAATATAAATAATATAAATAATATAAATAATATAAATAATATTTATAAATATTATTTATATATGAGTTGGGAAGAAAGAATAAAATTAACATCCAGTTGTAAAGATTGTGAAAATATACCTAAACATGAAAATGCTGGTAAAGTATGTATGGAAAATAATATAAAAATACAATATATGTTTAATGGTATTAAAATACATTATGATTCTTATCATAGTCCACATACTAATGATATTATTACTAATTTAAAAGGTCATCATGAACCACAAGAAGAATTATGTTTTTATTATTTATTAAATTTATTAGATAATGATGCTAATATGTTAGAACTTGGCTGTGCTTGGGCTTATTATTCTATGTGGTTTAAAAATACTATTACTAATGGCATTAATATATGTATTGAACCTAATATAAATAAATTAAAAAAAGGTATTGATAATATTAAATTAAATAATCTTGATTTTAATAAATTTGTACTAATTAATGGTTATATTGGTAATAAATATATTGAAAATGACATATTTATTGATTGGGACAACACTAAAATGCATATACCGCAATATAATATTGAAAAAATTATTACAGAAAATAATGATATATTCATAGATGTTCTTCATTCTGATATTCAGGGCGCTGAAGGTAATATGTTAATGGGTTCTATTAATGTTTTAAATAAAATAGGGTTTTTTGTTTTATCAACACATGGAAATTTACATATACGTTGTATGAATTTTCTTATTTCTAATAATTTTACTATATTACTAGAACATAGTGTTGAACAATCTGTTTCTGCTGATGGATTGATTATTGCTGTTAATAATCTACATATTAAAAAATATGAAAAAAATATAAATACAAATATTCAAGAATATTTTAATACTAATTGCCCTATTACTAAACACTAATTATATATCTAATGTTTTCTCTATTACACTCCAAATATTATACTTATTTAATATTAAATCTCTCGCTTCTTTTAACGCCAATATATTTTTTTCAGTTATAGGTTTATTTATAATTGTTTTTATTTTTTCTATACAATCATCTTCATTTATATTTACTTCATAATAACTATCTTTTGGAAAATATTTTCCAATATTTGTACATCCATAATAAATTGGTATTGTCCAACATAAAATAGCATCTGTTATTTTCTCAGAAAAATAATTCTCTCTACTACAATTTTCTATACATAATGAATACTTATAGTCTATTAAACCTTTAAATTTTGTATTTTCTGTTTTTGTATCTTTATGGTAACCATCTAGTGAACCTTTGTAAGAAATACCTAATTCATTATTCCATCCCGCTCCATAAATATGACATATATCTGGATATTTTTTTGACATTTTTATTAATAATTCTCTTCTTAATGCATATCCTGGTCCATAATTTTTATTAGATATTATTGCTGAAAAATTTTTTTCGTGACTATTATATTCCAGTTTACTTAAAAAATCATAATTCTTATCTATAAATTGTGGATTTGTAACTACATGAATAAAATTATTATATGTAAATCCCGTCGCAAAATCAAATCTTTCCCAGTTTTTATTTATTAATGGTTCTCGTGGTAAACAAATAAATTTCTTAATATTTAATAAATTTAAATCAAAATTATTTGGTATACCTTCTATAAATATTATTACATCTGCTTTATTTAAATCGGTTACTCCAAATAAATTATTCCATATTCCAGAATTATTTTTTGTCATTTTATTATATCTTAAAAGTAATTGCTCTGGACTTGAACCCCAATTACAATAAAAAATAATATTTATCATATAAGATATTATTTTTTATATATTTAAATACTTATTTTTTTTATTAGTTCTAAATCTATTTTATCTTTTTTTTCATTTCTTCTTTCTTTCATTTCTTTTACTACTTTTAATGAAGCTAATTTACAACCATTAAAATAAAAATAATTTGATGGATCATATATTATACTATCTTTATTTTCTTTATAATACTGCAACCACTCTCCACTATGTAAACCTAAATTCTCTAATTTTTTATCATCTTTATGTAAATAATCTCCGTCATTTGCCTGTCTTAATCCATACATTTCCAATATTAAACTTGATGTTAAACAATAATCTTCGTCTATATTATTTTCAAAATAACTTTTTAACAATTTTTTTGTAGGTTCACTTATATCATTTGAACCATTATTTAAAAAATGTATTGAATTACTATTTAATAAACAACTACTTATTCTATAAGTATCACTATTATAATCACTCATATGTAAACTATGTTTTCCCAGATTATATAATTCTCTGCATTTTTCTTTTAACTCTATACATTTATTTACATCATTCATACATATACTTATATATAAAACTGGATTTATTTCATCGTTTATAACACATCTTTCTGCTTTTCCACCTGGAGACCAACCAGATGGAAATAATCCACCTATCCAATCTTCACCTCTATATAACTCTTTTATTAAATTATTTATTCCGTTTACATTTAATTCAACAAATTTATGATAATATATATAACCATAATTATTTATTATATTTATTACTTCTTTCATTATTTCTGTATTAAAACTTACTGGATAAATTATCATTGTTCTTACGTCTTCATTATGTTTTATATATTCTAAAGCCATAGTATCAGCATATATTGGTTCTAATTGTGGTAAATTTTCTCTATTCAAAAAAAAATTATAATTATAACCAACATTTCCCTCTTCATTTAAATTAATGATTTTTGGAACTACATTATAATAATAACTAGCAACTAATCTGTGAGCTCCATTTATTATAATTCCATTATTTCCAATAGGTATTGGAAATCTCTCATCATAACCATTTTTTTTTAAGTTTTCAATCAAATTATTAAATGAATTTATAAAATCATCTATATTATTTTTTACTATTGTGGTTTCGCCCCTTGTATTATCTGGTAATTCTTTACATCCATTAAAGGTTATTAAATGTTTAGTATATAATTCTTTAAAATAATCAGTATTTAGATTTTTATCAACCGATTTAACATATAAATATTTTGCCATTAAATCAAATCTACGACCAGGCAACATTATTATATTTATAATAAGTATATTTTTAAATTATTATAAACTTAAGTATTTTCTTTTAGATATTTTTCAATTAAAGGTTTATGACTTGCAGCCAAAATTGCTGTTTTTTCTCGTAATACCTGTACATTCATACCAAATTTCATATTATTTCCGCCTCTAAAATTTGGATTATTATCTATATCATATCTTGGTTGTCCTCCTTCATTTTTAGCATAATGATTATATAATGGATATAAATATTTCGGATGATAAACCATATTATACCAATCATCACAACACCAATTTTTTATTTCTTTTGGAAAAAACCAACCAAATATTTCCATATGTTTTCTACTTACAAATGCTTGAGTTAATATACGATTATTATTATTTATAGGCCCGGTCATACCAATATCATTATGTTCTTTTAAAACTTTTATTCCCTCGTTAATCCAACCTTTCGTTTTAAATTCCATATCATCTCCGCATTGATAAAAGTAATCACAACCTGATTTATATGCATCTTCAAATAATTTATTCCACATTAATGTTACATAACCTTTTGGTATATTTTCCATAGTAATAAATTTAAATTCTACATTTGAAAATACTTTAGAAAATCTTGTTATCTCTCGTTTTTGTGTTTCATTATCAAAAATTCTATCATCTTTATCAATACCTACATAAAAAATATATTCGTGTTCTTTATCTAATGTTAACAAGAACGTTTTTAATGTCAAATTATATAAATATGTATCTTGGACCATAATCCAGGCGACTCTATTTTTACTAGTTGCTAAAATTAAAACGCCTATTTTGTGAACCATATATTATTTGTTATTATTACCTTTTTATTATATATTTATACTTTTATATATTTATATATTAAAATGGCACATGCTGAGTTTAGAAAAACAGAAAAAACAAACTCTGATAATAATATAGAAAATAAAATTAAAAATGAAGAATTAGATACAGACGTAGACGACACTTTACAAAATTACTACGCCGAATGGTCTAGCCAGCACGAACAAATTCTGGTTGAATGGGCAGATAAAGCAATTGTTTATAGATGGTTACATTCTACGTCTCATTTAAGTTTTGCTTCAAAAACTAGATGGTTTACGATACCTGTTATTATCGTATCAACTCTAACCGGTACTGCTAATTTCGCACAAGAAAGAGTTCCGATAGAATATGTACCATATTATAATATTGCAGTCGGAACAGCCAATATTCTTGCCGGAATTGTTACAACTATTCAACAATTTCTTAAAATTAATGAATTAAATGAATCTCATCGGGTTGCTTCAATTTCTTGGGATAAATTTTATAGAAATATAAAATTAGAGGTGGCTAAATCTAGAAATGAAAGAACACATGCTTATCAAATGCTTAAAATATTTAAAGAAGAATTTGATAGATTAATGGAAACTAGTCCCTCTATTAATACTAAAATTATCGATAAATTCTATAAAACTTTCTCGGGCGGGCCTCTAAAAGAAGGCAATGTTCCAAATGAAAAACAACAAACATTTATTGAAATATTTAAACCTGAAATCTGTAATGTATTACTAAGTACTAAACATTCTGTATATAAAGAGACGCCTGAAGATATTGAAAAAAATAAAACTAAAAAATTAGTAAGTTATGTTAAAGAAAATAATGATTTTAAAAAAAAATCTATTATTGTGGATAATTTTATTGATGAATTTACAAATGAATATAAAAGAGAACCTACATTTAACGAAATTTATGACAATTTACAAGATAAAGTATCTGATAATGTTATTAATGCTATTGTTAGTAAAAGGGATACTAGTAGACATGAAAAACCATCAAATACTTTTATTAACGCTATGGTTAATAATGACAATAGTAATAAAGTTTAATAAAATTATATTATTATTACTAATAAGTAATAATAATAAGATCTGTAATATTTAATAATTTTTTATGTCACCCATAAAAATATTATGTGTTTCTTTTTCTAAAAACATATTAAATATAAAAATCGCTACTATCCATGCCATAAAAGGTACGTAATATAATAAATTAATATCAAAAAATTTACCAAACAATGACATTATTGCTGTTACTATTATAATTCCAAATATTGATACTAAAAAGTTATTCATAATATTATTATATATACATAAAAATAATAATATTATTTGTTTTATTTATTTTGCTTTATTGTTAAAGTTGCCATTTCTTTTATTGGACGATTATCTAATATAAAACTGCCTACATCACATGTATCTATTTCTGGATATTTCTCAAAATAATTATTAAGCGTTTTTAATAAATAGTCTTTATTTATAGGGGCTTTCACTTTATTTTTTCTATATACTAATTTTCCATTATTTATAACTATTCCATCTAGTTCATTATTTTCCATTATTGTTATTAATGAATTTGATAATTGTTTTTTTTTTAATCGCAGTTCTTTTATTACTTTTTGCATTTCATTCATTTTATTATTTATTAATACCCATTCTTTTATTGTATTTACTAACAATTCGTTTGACTCTGGCATATTAAAATAATATACTAATTAATTTATATATTATTTTTATAATTTATTTAATTATTTTTTTATTTTGCCATATTTTTTATTATCATATTTATTGCAAATCACCCACTAGATTGTCTTGTTTTATATATATATATAATCTATTTATTAATTCTTCTTTTTTGCCACTTATTTTTAATTTATAATTTCTTAATTCCTCTTTTAAATCTTTTAAATTTTTTTTTTTATAAGTTTTATAAAAACAATCTTCCATATTTTTTATTATTTCTTCATCTGCTTTTTTATAAGTTAAATGTTTATTACATAATATACCATTTCCTGTTTTGCATCCTGATTTTAAACATTTTTTACCATTTTTTATATGTTCACATTCGTACAATTTTATTGAATCTACTTCTGTACATGTCACACCACGTATTGGTTTTACCGAATAATATTTATAAAAAGGTAATAATTTTCCTGTTATTCTTCTACAATAAGGACATTTTATTTCATTTAATTTTAATTGAGAATTATCAAGTAATTTTCTTGTTTTTTGATAAACTACTTCATTATACAAACTCATATAGTTAAATTTATGACCACAACATAATTTTATATTATTTTCTTCTAGTTTTTCATTTGTTATTAAACATACTTCTTCTTCTTCTTCTATATTTTCATTTAATATTTTTTTAAATAAATTCATATCATATTTTGAAATTTTATCCATTAATTATATAATTTTTTAATATTTAAATGATTTATTTAGTATTTTTTAAAATAAATTAATATTTATAATTACTATTAATATGTCTTTTGATAAAACTATATGGGGAAATTGTACATGGTATCTTTTTCATACAATAGCTTATAAAATCAAAGATTCTGATTTTATAGAACTTAAAAATGACATTATATATGTTATTAAAACTATTACAAGTATTCTTCCTTGTCCTGAATGTTCACAAGATGCCACAAATCAATTAAGTAAGGTTAAATTTGATAATATAAGTAATAAAGAAGAACTTAAATTATTATTACTTAATTTTCACAATCACGTCAATAAAAAAATTGGTAAATCTAATTTTGAAATATCACAATACGATGATAAATATTCAAACGCTAATATTAATGCAATATACAATAATTTTTTTAAAATTTATAATTCAAATTCAAATAATCCACTATTAATGAATGGTTCATTTCACCGACAAAATAATTTACCTAAAATTAAAATTGCATTAGACAAAATTATATCTAAATTAGATTAATTCCACATAGGTTTCTCTCCTCTCTTATATGTTACACATTTAAATTTTTGGTCTGTTGGCTTTCTACAACCTTCAGCATTACTTTGAATTTCAGCAAAATATGCTAAATCTTTATTACCGCTTCCTGCTATCATACCATAATATAACATACCAAATGTTATACCAACTATACCCCCCAAAACCACGCCTCCTATTGTTCCGCATTTTTTGTGCAATTCTACTGATGCATTTGTTCCAAATAATGCTACCAAAAATATCAATAACGGATTATTTACATCATTATTTATATACATTGGAAAAATTAAATATGAACCTATAAAACCTAATAATACTGAACTAGTTATCGGCGAACTAAATATTACCCTCTCATTTAGTATTGAACCTGCTTGTGTAAATGGAAATGGTAAGATATTACATATTGGATTTGCTAAACTAGATTGTCTTTCTTTTAAAATACTTTTTATTAAATATGATAAAAATGAAACTATTACTATACCTATTATAAATAATAAACCTTTTACTATAGAATTATTAATTATTGATAACATAATTATAAAAAATGTTAATAAAAATGGTGATAATAATGTAAAATATGTTAATAAATTTGTAAATGTCATAGTTATCGCTACCCCTTTTTGAGAAACTTTTTGTTCTGGATTTGAATTTGAACTCGCGTTATTCATATTTATTATATTTATTATATTAAATAAATATAATAAATATTTAGAAAATCATATATTTTATTACATCTGATATATGTTCTATTTCAAAAAATTCATAATTATCTATATCTAATTTATCACTGTGTTTTTCATAAAATAATTTAAAATCTTTTGCATTATCTTTAGGATATAAAAAACATTTTACTCCTGCTCTTATACCTCCTAATATCTTTAATTCTAACCCCCCTATTGCTGTTACTGAACCTTGCAAATTTATTTCTCCTGTTATTGCAAAATTATTTTTTATTTTTTTATTCATTAATAAACTATAAATTACTAATGTTATCGCTGTTCCCGCCGATGGTCCGTCTTTTGGTATTGCACCTTCCGGTACATGAATATGTATTCCTTGTAATTTTGTTTCTTCAAAATCTTTTACTATCTTTTTTAATTGACTTTGTGGAACTAATGAAATAGCCAACGTCTTTGCTACTGCCATACTTTCTTTCATTACGTCTCCTTGCATTCCTGTTAATTTTAAATCAAAAAATGTTGATGTTGAAAAAAATTTACTTTCTATATGCAATATTCCACTATTTCCATAAGCATTTGCCCATAAACCATTTACTATTCCTACTTTTGGATAATCATTTATTTTTAAATATCTTATATAATGTCTCTCGTGTAATATGTTTTCTATTATCTCTTTTGTTATTATCACGGGAATATTATATTTTTTTGTTCTCTTTAACAAATCTAAATTTATACTTGATATTAATTCAAAAAATATTTCTTTTAATTTTCTTACTCCTGGCTCATTTGTATAATTTTCTATTATATATTTTACTAAATCATCACCAAATTCTATTACATTTTCTAATCCAAATTTCTTATAAAATTCTGGTAATAAAAAATCACTGGTTATTACTAACTTATCATCTAATAATAAATTCTCAAATTTTATTCTATGAATTCTATCTAATAAAATTTTATCTATTAATTCTACGTCATTATATGAAAATATAAATAATGCTTTTGATAAATCTAAATCGATATTACTAAAATATTTATCTTGAAATCCATCATTTTGTGCTGTATCTATTAAATGTGTCAATATTCCGATTATCTCTTTTCCATGTTCGGTTCTACTTACTTTATCTAATTCATCTATAAAAATAATTGGGTTCATCGTCTTTTTTTCAATTAATATATCAACTATTTTACCCCACGTTGAACCTACGTATGTATAATTATGACCATCTAATATACTTCCATTTGATGAACCACCCAATGCTATAAATGAAAAAGGTCTACTTTCGCCATCTTTATCTTTTAAACAATTCGCCAATCCTTTCTTTGCTAATGTTGTCTTACCAACTCCCGGGGGACCCTCAAACCCAAAACAATATCCAGATTTTTCCCCATTTATCCATTGTCCTATTATTCTCTCTATCTGTTTTTTCGCATTTTTATGTCCATGAATAGCTGTATCTAACGTTGAATTAAATGAACAAATATAATCTATTACTTCATTGTTTTTTTTTATTATATCGTTTATTATTTTATCTGTATTTATTAAAAAATTATATACTTTATTTGTATTTAATGATTCTATTAATATTAATATTTCTTTTAATAATTCCAAATTATTTTTATTATTTTCTATTATTTCTTTTATTGAATTTCTTATTAACCCGATATTATCGCTTGATGATGCCGGTTTTGATATCGTTATTTTATATTTTTTACATATTAATACTATTGAATTTAATAAATTCAACAAAACCTTCTTTTTATTTATTAATGCATCATTTAATACATAATTTATTATATTACTATAAATAGGTTTCAATTTATCCTTTATTGTATCTATTATATTTAAAATTTCCAATGAACTATAATTTTCTTTAATTAATAAATCTTTTATTAACTCTATCAAATTTTTTATCGTATCATTTTCTATTAAATTTACATCTAAAACTTTTATTTGTTCTTTTAATGTATTAAATAAATTACTTATATCTATTTTTTTTGTTAATATATATTCTTCTTTATAAATACCAAACGGGATTTTTAATAAGCCATCCAAATATTGTCTCGCTTTTGAACCTGAATCTTCCGATTTTGATTTTATTTCTTTCAATTTTTGCATCGCCTTTTCTTTTACATTGTCGCTCGCCTTTATTAAACAAATTTGTTGTTCTAATGGAACTTTATTATTATCAAAATTTGCTAAATTTGTTGTATATTCTATTGTTTTATACATTGCTGTTTTAAAATATTTCTTACATTCTAATGGTAAACTATCATATAATTTCTTTTGTTCTGTTGAATCATTTGATGATTCTGTCTCTACTGATAATAAATCATATAATAAATATGCCAAATATTGAAACTCTTGTTTATAACTATTTAATAATAATTGTATTAATATTATACGTTGATTAAATAATTCACTGCCCACAAAATCTTGTACTAACGCATTTATTGTTTTATTTTCTATGTTACTTATTTGCTTCATTATCATAATATATTTATTAAATAACTCATCATTACTATAAATTAAATAATCTTTTATTGTTAAATTTTTATAATAATTTAACCAACTTTCTTCTATATATAATTCATTTTTATCATTACCAGAATTTAGCAGAAATTCTTTTAAATCTATTATCTTATTTTTTATATATAATTCATCTACACTATTTATTATTATATCATCTACTAAACAAGTTATACATAATGTTTTCTTATTTACTACATCATGTACTACTAATTTTATACCATAAACTCTTAAATTGAAATTTGTTGAACTTCTCATTAAATCAAAACATTCTAATTGTTCTGTATTCTGTATCATTATTTTGTCGTCTATTATTTTATTTTTTGATACTTCTTTTACTACTAAGTTCTTTCCTGTACGCATTCCTTTATCCGTCCAATTTAATATCTTATAATTTATTGGATGTAAATATTTATTTATTACATCCAACTTTTTATTTAAAATTTTACTTTTTAAATATTTTTCCGCAAATTCGCTAGTCAAACATATTTTTAAAAAATTTTTAAAACTATATATACCATAATTTTTTATTAATGACGATAAATTATTATTTATATATTGTAAATCATTTATTATATTTTCATTCGATATACTATTTATCAAATTTATTATTTTCTCCAAACCATCCAAACATATATTTAAATCATTTGAATTAAATATTCCCATTAAATGATATTTTTTTACACCCAATTGAATATCGGTTATTGCTTCTTTAAAAAAAATTATTTTTTCATCGTAATTTATTGTCATTTTCTATTCTTCTATTCTTATATTTAATTATATTTAAATTTTTATATTTTAATAAAACATTTAACATTTTAATTTATTAAAATTGATTTAAGATATATTTATTTATATATTAGACATATATTACACCTATATATATGGGTATTCCATATTATTTCGCTAATCTTATTAGAAATCACAAAAATATTGTTAAAAATTTAGAATCTATTAAAAATATAGATAATCTTTATCTTGATAGTAATTCAATTATTTATGATTCTATCGATTTCACTTTATTTCAAAATAAATCACAATTTGAAAATTTAATTATTCAAAAAGTCATCGATAAAACTCAACTTATTATTAAAACTATTAATCCATCTAAAAATATTATACTTGCATTTGATGGTGTCCCGCCTATTGCTAAGTTAAATCAACAAAAAAATCGTCGTTATAAATCATCCTATCAAGCTAATCTTTTTAATAAAAATACTTATTGGGACCCTACTGCTATTACTCCTGGAACTACATTTATGGAAAAATTAAATCTTAACATTACTAATTATTTTCATAAAAAATACAATCACATCAATCTTATATTATCACTTACCGATGTTCCCGGAGAAGGAGAACATAAACTTTTCGAATTTATTAGAAATAATAACCATATTAATGATAATACTATCATTTATGGCATGGACTCCGACCTTATTATGTTATCACTTAATCATATAAAATATACCAAATCTATTTATCTATACAGAGAAACTCCTCATTTTATTAACTCGCTTGACTCTACCTTAGACCCACAACATAAATATCTTATTGATATTAATGAATTAGCTGATCAAATATATTATTTTCTTACAGATAAAACATTTGTTATTGAAAATGATTCTATTGAACTTTATTACAATAAAATATCTGATTACATATTTATTTGTTTCTTACTTGGTAATGATTTTAATGAACATTTTCCTGCTATTAATCTACGCTTAAATGGTTTAACTATTCTTCTTGACTTATATAGAGAAATATTTGGAATTAATCAACATATTATTAAAGACGGAGACATTAATTGGGTCAACTTTAAAAAATACATCGGTAAACTTGCTGAAAATGAACATAATTTTATTAAAGAAAATTATAGAATTAGAGATAGACAAGCTAAAAGATTTTATCCTGAAAATACCGATGAAGAAATTGAATTTAAATTTAATATAACACCATCATGGGAAAGAAATATTGAAAAATTTATTAATCCTTATGAAAAAGATTGGCAATATAGATATTATTATTCATTATTTCATATTGATATTGACAAAAATACTACTACTATTTCTTCTATTTGTAATAATTATTTAACAACTTTACAATGGACTTTCTATTATTATTCTAGAGATTGTGTCAATTGGAAACATTCATATAATTATCACTATCCTCCACTTCTTGAAGATCTTTATAAAAATATACCATATTTTAATAGCGAATTAGTTATTGCTCCAGATAAAACTATTATTCATCCTTATTTACTTCTTTCATATGTATTACCTAAAAATAGTCTTACTCTTATTCCAAATGCTAAAATCACTAACTATTTACTTGAAAATTATCCCCAACACTATAGAGAAGATTATGAATTTCAATATGCTTTTTGTAAATATTTTTGGGAAGGACATGTATTATTTCCAGAACTTGACTTTCAAGACTTTTCAAACCAAATTAATAAACTTATTTAATATTTTATCCAATACTATTGCTAATTATATGAATTATTTTAAATATGCTTATCAGAAAGAAACTTATCCAAAATATGATAGAAATAAATCTACTTTACGAAGAAAATCTAAAAATTATAAATAATTTTAGATTTTAAATTAAAATAAAGTAACAGAAGAAAAAGGAATAAAACAACTAAAAGGAATAAAAGAACTAAAAGGAATAAAAGAACTAAAATAACTAAAACAACTAAAAGATCTTCTAGAAAAATTTAAATAAGTAAAAATATGTTCATTTTAAATCTTCAATGGTGTAAATATAATATTTTTTATAATTTAATATTATATTTATTCGCTTCCATATTCTTTACATCTCAAAAAAAATTTTTTAATTTCTTCTTTATTTCCACCTAATACACTATCGTCTGCTATATACCAATGTTCTTTTTCTCCACCTTTAAATCCTAAAATTGCAGGAATACCATTTACCATTTTTTTACTCTTAAATTTTGCATATAATTCTAATGATTCATCTATATCTATTTCATAAAATTTTATTGAATCGGGTAATTCTTCTACTAATTCTTTTACTAAACATTTTATTCCTTGACAGGGACCACACCAATCTGCCGTAAATTTTATAATTATCATTTGTTGTCGTGTTAAATCACTTTGCATTTTAAATAATGTTTCTTCAGTTAACCTTAACTCCATTATTATATTATACTTAATTATTTTTAAATTATTTAAACTAACTTATTAAAATGTTGGTAAACCTTGTCGTGTTAAAATTGCATTTAATTTTTCTTTTATTAATACTATATCATTCGTTAAATTTGTTATTTGTGTATTATTTAATGAACCATCAAAATTATGATTTAAACCTACATAATTTATATCATTGTCTTTTAATGTTATATTTGCATAACTATTATCATTTATTAATGAACCAACTGAACCTGCTTTTCCTGAAGTATTTTGTGTTCCGTCAATATCTACGCCCGGCAAATTTATATCATGTTTACCATCAAATTGTATACCACATATTAGTGGTTTATAATATAATCCCATTGCTTGTGATGATATTCCTAGTGTACCCATTGTTCCTACTTCATTTACTCCTGGTAAATTTATACTTTTTGTACCATCAAAAGGAACCCCTCCTATATATATATCACTTTTTAATTTTGTTGTTGTCGCTGCATTTCCCGTTGTATCTTGATTTCCTATTATATTTACACCCGCTAAACTTATATCTTTAGTTCCATCAAAATTTACACCTCCCAATATTAATGATTTTTTTAATTTTGTTGCTGTTGCCGCGTTTCCACCCGTATCTTGATTTCCTATTATATTCACTCCTGGTAAATTTATATTATCTTCTCCAGTGAAATCTACTCCTCCTATTTTTATAATTCTTTCTAATTTTGTACTAGTTGATGCATTTCCATATAAATTACCACTTACATCTCCATTTATTTGATTTACATAAATATATCTTATCTTATTATTACTATCCCCTAAATTATATTTTTCACTTATTGACGGAATTATATTTCCTTCTATTTTTATATTACTATTACTACTCGGATGTAATATTAAATCGTCTCCACTAATTGAAGTTATTCTATATGCATTTATATTCCACGATTGTGAATTATTTTTTGTATTAAATTCATATAAAACCCTGCTCATAATATATATTAATTTATTATTATATTATTTTTATTTATCTTTATATATGTTTATGCCGATTTCATTGTGAACGCCAAAACATAATATGCTGGTTACATTTATTAAAATTTGATACTATGTTTTCTTATAAATCATCTATAGTATACGCTGAGTGTTTATCTATATAAATGACCTCCACTTGTTAAACTTTGTGGCATTTTATTATAAATATATATAAAATATAATAAATGTAAACAAATATTATTTTAAATTTTTCAATAAATAAAAATATATAATTGAAATTAATATCATAGTCAATAAAATACTTATTATTATTGTCATATCATTTAATCTTGATTTATGTAAATAATATAATAATGATGCTAATCCTACCCATAATATTCCCCCAATCATTGAATGAATTAAAAATTGTTCTATATTTTGTTTACTTACTTGCTTAACATAATAATATTGAAATAAATTAAATATAAAAAAACTTCCAGATAAAAATGCATAAAATGCTATATTATTTGTTGAATTTTTTATTAAATCTATTAACGTTAACAAAAACCCACACATTAAACCTCCGTACAAAAAATTTCTTCCAAAAATTTTGATTAATCTATCCATATTTATATAATTTAATATTATATTTTTCTTCATTTATTATATACTATGTCTATCAAATCTAGTGGCAGTATTATTATTCAACATTTGACTTCGCAACCCAACGATTTATTTAGCACTTTAAAAATATATAATGTTCAAGATTTTATTAAAAAAATTAACGAACAACTTTCATATAAAGCTCATAATAAAGATAATATTAACGCCGCGGGATTTACTATATTAAAAGAACTTATAGTTGAAAAAATTAATAAAAAAATATTATCAATTCAAAATGATTCTAAAAAACAACAACTTAAAGAAAGGATTGATTATTTTGAAAAAGAATTTTTTGATAATTTTGTATCTGATTTACCTCTTCCTACCACTACTAATCCTATTATAAATACTGGCTATAATTCTTTTTATAAAAAATTATTTAAACTTCAAAACACTAAAATTAGACAATTACTTGAAAAAACCAGTCCAACTACTCAATGTTCCAATATAATTGGTCAGCAGAATAATCACTCAATATGTTATTTGTGTGGATGTAAATTTGATAAAAGTTCTGGTACCGGTAAAAGAAAAACTATTCCCCATGCTTCATTACAATGTGAACATATATTACCTATATTTCCTGCAATTACACATATTATGCTTTATCAAACTAGATATCTTCCTACAAAAGAATTACGAGAATTTCTTAAAATTGAATATGCGTGGAGCCACATGTGTTGTAATCTTTTGAAAGATGATTTAGATTTTACTTTATATAATTCTTCAACTAATAAATATGAAATTAATCAAAAATCTATTAAAGAATTTGAAAAGTTAATTACTAAAAAAGCAAATACTACTTATAATGATGATAAAGAACATAAATTATCTGCTGATTGTAAAATTATTAAAGATAATTGGTGCGGCGATGCTAAATTTCCTAATAAAGAAAAACAAGAACTTGAATCTAAAATTACAAATATTCTAGAAAAAATTAATAAAAATTATGATGAAATTAAAGATTTAACTGAACCACAAATAGCATATGAATATTATATCCTTTTAATGAAATATAAAATGATTGCTGCATTTACGCAAAATACTATGGAAGAAATTTTAATATTTGGAAATGAAAAATTACTTGATGCCGTAAAAAATCTTAAAAAAGACAAAAAAAAAATTATTGATAAATATAAAGAATCATTACTAAAAATTATCTCTAATATTAAAACTATTGAAAAAAAAATTAAAGAGAACAATAAAGATTTAAAAGATTTGAAAACATTACAGGTTTCCGCTCGCTTATCACCCAATAGAATTCAATATTTACTTGAACTTGGCGGTGAAGATACAGTAAAAAAAAATTTAACCGCCAATCAAAAACTACTTTATGAATTAAAAAAAACGAAAAAGGAAATTGACAATACAAAAAAAAATGAAATAAATAAAATTAATGAAGATATTAAAAAACTAACAGGAACCGACGATGAAGATGAAGATGAAGATGAAGATGAAGATGAAGATCAAGAAGTTGCAGAAGGAAAAAAAAAGAAAAAAACTAAAAAAAAAAGAAAAACAAGAAGAGCAATAATTTTATCTAATTATCCACATAATACAAGCAAATTTCGTAGATATAAAATTCCAAATAAATCCGTTAAATCCGTTAAATCTGTTAAATCTGTTAAATCTGCATCTATTACTTTTAATTATGATTATAATTGTTTTATTTTTGGTTTGCTATTCAATAAAAGTTATCAACCATCAGTTAGAGATATTAAACAAATTATTAAAAATAAATTTGTTTAAGTTCAATAATTTTATAATTATTTTATTTTTGAACTTAAAGAAACCCGGATTTTTCTTGTTTTTCGTTTTTAGACCATTATGCTCATAAAACAATTTTACACTTTATAATTTGAAATATTGGGATTTTATAATTTGAAAATTTTTTTATGATTTGGACAAAAAAAATGTCTAAATATAGATTCAATTTACCTTTATGTAAAATCGGCCTGATTTTCACTTTTTTTTCGGTTTTAGACCACTAAGGTCTTATAAACTTACATTTTTATGATTTTTTTTTGTGATGACAAAAATTTTTTTGAAATTTTGCTCGTTTTTTCGATTTTGGACATAGTATAAAATCCTATATTATACTATGAAAAGTGAGACAATAATTATACTAAATAATTTATTATCATATATGATTATATATATATATATAAATATAATTATTTGACATGATAATTAATAATCCAATGAAAATACTATGTCCAAAAACCGGCTCCTATTTTATAGGAGCAAAAAAATCCCCAAAAATGTCTAAAATATTTTAAATAAATTTATAATAGGTTTTTGATAATAAATAAAATTATTACAAAAATAATTTGAACTGTATAGTATAAATACTATGATTATACTATATTTTACTATGTCCAAAATTGAAAAAACGAGCAAAACGAGCAAAACGAGCAAAACGAGCAAAACGAGCAAAAATAGCAAAAAGAGCAAAAAGAGCAAAAAGAGCAAAAAGAGCAAAAAGAGCAAAAAGTTGCATATTATTAAAAATAATAATATAAAACTTGTAACTATTGTGTGGCTAGAAGTGACTTATAAAAAAAACATTTAGCAACCGATAAACATAAAAGTTAGAAAATAGAAACGGGGGAAGAAATAATGAAAGGCAATCAATTTAATTATAAATATTGTCATTATAGTTGTAATAGAAAATTTTATTATGACAAGCATTTAGATACAGAAAAATATAAACATGATACAAATCAAATAAATAATAATAACAATCTAGCAAAAGTAGCGAAACCGAAAATGCAGGTGCAAATTGTAAAGATATATATATATATATATAATATTCGCAAAAAAGAATATGAATGTAATTCAGGATTGTGGACACATAAAAAGGTTTGTGTTTTAATAAATAAAGAAGATAAAAATTTAAATAATGAATTAATAAATGTATTAACTTTAAATTGCCAATTACAAAGTAAATTATTGGAACAAAATAACATTATAATAGAAGTAAGAGATAAACTTATAAAAGGTAGATAATTTTATATTTAAATTATATAAAAAAATAATAGTATATACTATATTATACTATGAAAAACGAGCAAAACGAGCTAAATATTTTTTATTGTAAATGTTGTCATTATAAATGCTTTAAAAAATCAAATTTTAATCGTCATTTATTAACTGCAAAACACCAAAAATTAGAAAATACTATAACCATCAACCAAAACGAGCAGTTAAAACTCAAAAAAGAGCAAAAGCCGCTAGAAGTCAAAAAAGAGGAAGCTATAAAACAAGAAATTCTACTAGGTGATTTTAAATGTGAATGTGGCAAAGCTTATAAACATTATCCAAGTTTATGGACACATAAGAAAAATTGCACTTTTATTGAAGATACGCAAATAGTAGAGAAACCAGAAGGGTCAAATGATTATAAAGATATGATATTAGAATTAGTGAAAGAAAATAAAGAGATGCGAACTATGATGGTAGAACAACAAAAAACAATTGGTGAGTTAATACCGAAAGTGGGAAATAATAATTCAACAACAAATAATAATAATAATACAATAAATCAGAAATTTAATATAAATGTATTTTTAAACGAACAATGTAAAGATGCAATAAATATGAGTGATTTTATAAAACAGATAGAGATATCATTAGAACAATTAGATTTTACGAAAACAAATGGATTAGAGAAAGGATTAACACAAGCAATAATGGATAATATGAATAAACTGAGTGTTTATGAGAGACCGATGCATTGCACGGATGTAAAAAGAGAGACATTATATATAAAAGATAACGATACATGGGAGAAAGATAGAGATAAATCAAAAATAAAACAGGTAATAAAGAAAGCATCAAATAAGAATTATACAGCATTAACAAATTGGACAAAAGCAAATCCAAAATTTATGGAAGATGATTCAAAGCAAATGTTTTATGCGAAGGCGATGTCAAAAATAGGAAAGCCATTGGATGGCATAGATGATAAAGTAATAAAAAATTTATGTAATAATACACAAATAAAAGAAATAAAAGATGATTTGAAAGATGAATAAATATTTATAATAATTATTATAAATATTATATATATTTAAGGGCGCATGTAAAACGGGTTCCTGCTTGGGGGGGGTAATATGTAATTTATGAAGTAAATGTTTGAGACATATTATATAATATAAATAATAAAATATTGAATTAAAAGATGATTATAATCTATATTTAATGGAAGAATTAGATTTAAATATAGATAATTATGAATATGATGATATTTTGAAATTGTTTGAATTGAAGTCAAATTTTGGAGAACAGGAGTTAAAGAAAGCGAAGAAGAAAGTATTAATGATGCATCCTGATAAGTCAGGATTAGATAAGAAATACTTTTTATTTTTTAGTGGGGCATTTAAAACATTGCATTCGGTGTATGTATTTAGAGAGAAAGCGAGCGTAGATTTAAATGAAGAAGTAGAATATTTAGCAGAAAAAAGTGATGAAAATCAAGAATTGATAGATAAATTGAGAGATAAATATGACGCGAAAGATTTTAATGTATGGTTTAATAAAGAATTTGATAAATTAAAAGTGGAAAATGAATATGAAAGTAATGGATATGGTGAATGGTTAAAAAATGAAGATGAGGTAGAAGTATGTAAAAACCAAAATGAAATGAATGAAATGATAGATAAAAAGAAGAGAGATTTACGTTCATTGGTAAATTATAATGGAATAAATGAATTCAATAATAGCGGATATAATGATTTAGCGAATAATAAACCAGAAGAATATTCATCTGGTATGTTTAGTAAATTGCAATTTGAGGATTTAAAAAAAGCACATATAGAAAGTGTAATACCAGTAACAGAAGATGATTTTAAACAAAAATATAATTCAATGGAAGATATAAAATTCAAACGTCAAGAGCAAAATTTAATTCCCTTATCGGAGAAAGAAGGTAGGGAATATTTAAATAATAAGAAAACAGGAGAAGATTTTATAGGCGCCCAAAGAGCATTTAAATTAGCGACACAAGAGAGAGAAGTATTAAAGGGTAGTAATAATTTCTGGAGTTCATTAAAACAAATCAAATAAATAGAAATTTAAGATAATAATTAATGTATATATTATATAATATATAATATGAATTCTAAATATCAAAATTTAGCGATAAGTATATTATTGTTATTGGGGGTGGGATTTATATATAATAAATTTCAAATAAAAGTGGAAACAGATGATAAAATAGAGGAATTAAATATAATAAAGAAGTATTTATTAAATGAGAAAGATTATAATACAATAGATAAATTAAGCTCAATAAAGAAACCAATAATTTGGATTCATATAGAATATGATAGAAATTTAAGGAAATGGGAATCTTTTGGTTCAAGAGCAAGTGATGAATTAAATCAAGATTATTTATATTTAACATTACGTTCAATAATAAATAAATGTAGTGATTATTTTCATGTGATATTAATAGATGATGATTCGTTTAATACATTATTAGAAGATTGGAACGTGGATTTAAAAAAGATAGGAAATGTGCAGAAAGAAAACATAAGACAGTTAGGATTAATGAAAGTATTGTATAAATATGGAGGAATAATGATGGAACCATCATTTATTTTATTCAAGACATTAAGACCAATATATGATAAAATAGTATCTACAGGAACGCCATGTGTGGGAGAGTTTCCAAATGAAACAGTTGATAGTCATATAATGAATAATAGTCCATCACTAAAATTTGTGGGATGTGTAAAGAATTGTCCAAAGATATATGAATTAGGAAAGCATTTAGAAATATTAGTAAATAGTGATAATACATTTAGTTCAAAATTAGAAGGTCAGGTAACAAATTGGTTATATAATAATGCGGAAAGTGGAACAATAAATTATATAGATGGTAAATTTTTAGGAACACGTGATTCAAAAAATAAGAATATAGATTTAACGAAATTAATAGGTTCAACATATTTAGATTTAAATGTAAACGCATACGGGTTATATATTCCACATAAAGATCTATTAAAACGGAAAGCATATAATTGGTTTGTATATTTAAATACAAAAGAAGTATTAGAAAGTAATACAAATGTAGGAAAATATTTATTAATTTCAAATTAATTAAAATATTTAGTAATAATATAAATGCAGTTCGCGGAGTTAAGTGAGATGATGCCTTCAATTGGGGGTAGAAATCGTAGACGGTCAAGACAGCAGCGGCAGAGACAGCAGCAGCAGAGACAGCAGCAGCAGCAGCAGCAGCAGCATCAGGGTGGAAAACGTAGAAGATCACGCACAGCAAAAAAAGTACGCAAAGGTCGCAAAACTCGCGGTCACAAAACTCGTGGGCGTAAATAGATATAGATAATAATTTTTATTTTTTGTAATCTCTCAAAAAATAAAAAATTTATAAAATTTCTTTTAATTTTTGAATAGTTTCGGAAGATAAAGTTTTAGGGTAATCAATTTTGAATTTAATAATAAGATTACCATTAAAAGAATCTCTCTGGAATCCTAAATTTCTGAGAATAATATTAGTATTATGATGTATAATCTCGCGATTAGAATTAGTAATTCTATATATTTTATTATTAAGGTGGTTAATATTAAAATCGATACCAACTAATGATTGTTTAAATGATATATTGGAAAAATAAATAAGATTTAGGCCGTCTCTCAAAAATATTTGATGTTCATTTAATTTAATAATAATTTTGATATCAGAATATTTATAGTTGATGCAATTGCCTTTATTATTAATGATAATAATTTCATTATTATCAATAGATTTGGGTAAAGGAATATAAATTCTCTCTTCTTCATATTTAAAGATATTATGATTAAAAATGGATCGTTTAATATTAATAGGAACATTTGCACCATTAAAAGAATCTTCAAATGTGATATTTAAATTGATAATAATATCTTCATTATGATGGTCGTTGGGTTGTGGATTATAAATTTCAATAGATGAATTATTATTATTATTATTATTATTATTATTATTATTAGTGGGCGGAATAAAAGAAGATAAATTAAAAATTAAAAATTCGTATGCTTGAGTAATTTTATTAAACATATCAGCATGATCATTATTTTTATCGGGATGGTATTTAAGAGATAATTTTCTATAGGCTTTTTTAATAGTATCAGAATCAGAATTAGGTTCTATATTAAGTATATCATAATAGATTTTATTATTTATAGAATTCATTAAACATATATAAAATGAATTATTTAATATTAAATATTTAGCGAATAATAATATAATTTAATGAAAAGTTCATTGATAATAAAATATAAACCAAAAGAATTAGATGATTTTAATATAACAGAATATACGAAGTATTTAATAAATATATATTTAAAAAATTCAAAAATGTTATTTTTAATACACGGTGGTATAGGATATGGAAAATCATCATTAATAAATGTATTATTAAATAAATTTTATAATAACAATAAAAAGAGTATAGATAAGAATACAATATATGTAAATTTGTTAAAAGAACAAGGTATAAATTATTATAGAAATGATTTAAAGAATTACTGTCAAATAAATAATTTAAATAAATTAAAAGAAAAGAAGACAATAATTTTGGATGATTTAGATTTATTAAATGAGCAATGTCAACAAATATTTAATACATTTATAAATAATTATGAGAATATAAATTTTATAATAAGTTGTAATGATAAACAAAAAATCAAATCGACGATAATAGATAAATTAGAATTAATAAAAATAAATAATATAACTATTGAATTTATAAGAAATAGATTAGATATAATATTAGAAAATGAGAATTTAAATTTGGATGATAAATGTAAAGAATTAATAATAAGGTCATCAAATTTGTCAATACCAAATATGATAAATAATATAGAAAAATTAAATTTAATAATTAAAGATGAAAATATAGATTATAATTTATTGGAAAATGTGAGTTGTAATATAATGATAAATGACATGAGTAAGTATATAGAATTATGTAAAAGTGATAATTTAAAAGGTTCAATAGATTATATTTTAAAGATGTGTAATAATGGTTTTTCAGTAATTGATATATTAGAGGAATTTTTTTTGTATATAAAATTTCATAGTAATTTAAATGATAAATATAAATATGATATAACAAAATTAATATGTAAATATATAAATATATTTCATAATATACATGAGGATTCAATCGAATTAATATTTTTAACTAATAACATTAGAAATATATTAAGAATATAATTAAATTATGGTAAAATTAAATTATGGTATAATTTAATTATATTAAATAAAAATATAATAAAAGTATGGTAATATTTAAAGAAGATATATCAAATGATATCTTATATAATTTTTTAAAATTACATTGTATAATAGAAAATAAATATTATATATTAGATAAAAAAATTTATAAAAAGTATGAATATAATAAACAAATAGATTTATTAAAAAATGAATTAAAGGAAAAATATAAAAGTTCAAAGAACTTTTATTTGCAAAGAGAAAATAGTTATAATAATTTATTAACTATAATAAGACAAATATGTAAAAAGAATAATATAAATTATAAAAGCGAAATAAAATATGATAAAAATAATTATAGCATTATTTATTATATAAAAATGATAGAATAAATAATATATTAAGAAGAAATACGACGTTTATCAATTTTAGAAGATGCTAAATAAATAGAATTTTCAGTGCAAATAATATATACTTCATCAACCTTAAAAATTTTGACAATTGGACTTGTATATTCTTCTGCGTTTTTAACAAGTAATTTTTCTTCATTTTCTCTAATACCAATTAAAACTTTTTTTTCAAGTGAATCAACCCAGTAGTCAAGCATTATAGGTTTATCTTCGGTAATAGCAATTTTAGATATATGAGACCAAATAGAAGCAGGAGGTAACTGATATTGTTCTTCAGACATGTTTTATATAAATTATTACCGAAAAACTTTAAATACTTTTTTGTGTAAATAATAATAATTTATAAAATATATTATTATTAATATAAATTAATGAGTTTGAGTAAAGTAATAACAAGTGTAAATGCTTTAGCCAATTCAGTATCAATACCAGATGACCAGTTAAATAATGTAGTATGTATAGATACAGTTAATAATAGAATAGGAGTTCAAACCGCTAACCCAACAAGAGAGATAGATATAAGTGGAATGATAAAGACAAATTTTCTATATTTGAATAATGAAAATAATGTGATAAGTCAATATGATATAAGTTATGATAATAGTTTTGTGACTTTTAGCAGAGGAATAAAACTAGAAGAAGGTATAAGTTGTGAAAATATATTTTGTAATGCAATAGATTTATCGGGTATAACTGGTGATGTATCATTTACAAATAATATAGATATAGGTGGAGATGTAAATATATCACAAAATTTAGTAGTAGATTTATCATTATCGGTTATAGGAAATATAAGATATACAGGAACAATAGCGCCTACTTCAGATGATCGCTTTAAACATAATGAAAAAAATATAATAAATGGATTAGAAATAATAAGACAATTAGAACCTCAAGTTTATCAAAAAACAACAACATTTAAAGGAGAAAATTATAGAGGTCAACTGAATGAATCATATATAACAGAGGCAGGTTTAATAGCCCAAGAAGTGAATGTAATAAATGATTTAAGTTTTACAGTAATAACAGGAGATACAGAAAGACCATATTATCTATTATATGATAATATATTTGTATATGGATTAGCAGGAATAAAAGACTTAGATAAAATAGTAAGTAATAATATAAATGATATATCAAATTTATCAAATAGAATAAATAATATGTCAGAGGGAACTCCAGACGTATCAGATATAAATTTATCAAATATAAAAAATTTAATAATAAATCAAAATACATTAATTCAATCATTAAATAGTAAATTATTAAATTTAGAAACTAGAATAAATAATTTATAAAAATAAATAATTTATAAAAATAAATAATTAATAAAAATAAATAATTAAATATATAATATAAAGTAAAGTAATGACAACAGGGGACATAAATTCATCAATAAATAATTTAATAGGAACATTTGCAACAATTAATACGGGAAGTTTTCAACCAATACCAAATAGTTTAGTATGTATAGATACTTTAAATAATAGAATAGGTGTAAATACAATAGATCCATCATATTCCATTCATGTATTAGGTTCAGATAATGATGGAACAATAGCATCAACAAGTTTGAAAATATCAAATGCTTCAAATACAGTAGTAATTTTTGAGAATTTACCTATAAGTTCAATAGGATTAGTAACAGGACAAGTATATAATGATAGCGGAACATTAAAAATAGCATAAATTAGAAAAAAAAGGCTAATAATATTTTATATTGTTTATTATAAGATATTATACATGGCAAGTAATAGAAATAATTTGTATAATGAATTACGTGAAAAAGATACAATCCTCGAACAATTTAATAGAACCGATAAAAGATTTAAATTAGACGTTGAATATATTCAAGAATCGTCGGCCGAAGATGCTAGTAATAATTTAGTAATAGAATCAAGTTTAAATAATATACAATTAATAGTCGGTCCAACAAAAAATATAGAAATATTTGGTAATTTAATTGTAAAAGAAAGCATAAATTTAAGGTCGGTTATTGTAGAAGATGCATCTATAAATTTAAATGCATCAATAGGTGGGTCACTAACAGTTAATGGTGATGTGAGTTTGAATAAAAATGTAAATATAAAAGAAAATTTAGAAGTACTTGGTGATAGTTCAACAAATAATTTATTAGTAAATGGAAGAGCAGATATATCCGAAAATTTATATGTAAATGGCGATGTTTCTTTTCAGATAAATTTAGATGTATATGGTAAAACAATAACAACAGATTTGACGATAATAAATGATACTTGTTTAAATAATAACGTAGCAATAGGAAGAAATTTAGATGTATCAAATATAATAAATAGTCAGTTTGGAATAATTCATGCCGATTTTATTGCTGGAGTTCCCGTGTCAAAAATAAATGGTTCTACTAGTATTTTATCTCGTTTACAAGCAGTAGGAGATTCAAGTTTTACTAATAACGTATTTATTGCTGGTGGAATAAATGTTGGAACTGGAACAGCAACAGAATTAACATCATTTCATAATGATGTATATTTTACAAAAAATGTTCAATTAGGTTTAGATCCAAATAGTTTTTTAATATACGATGGTAATTTTTCAGTATATTATGATAGTTCATTTGATAGTAATGTAAGTATAAGTAGAAATTTAAATGTTGGAGCAACAGATATAAGTGAAAGTTTAAATGTAGATGGAAATGTATCTTTAAATTCAAATGTAGATATAAGTTCTCAATTAATTGTAAATGGAGATGTATCATTAAATAAAAAATTAGATGTATTAGATAATGTAAATTTAATAAAAAAATTAGTAGTTTCAGGAGATGTATCTTTAAATGCAAATGTGGATATATCCGGTTTATTTAAAATTAATAATTTAGTAGTTTCAGGAGATACATCTTATAATTTAAATGTTGATATATCAAATCGATTAGTAGTAAATGGAGATATATCTTTAAATAATTCAGTAGATATTTCTAATAATTTAAAAATAGGAAATAAAGTAATTATAGGTAGTGATGTATCATTAAATTCTTCACTAGATATTTCAAACGATTTAAATGTAAATAATAAATTACTTGTAAAAAGCGATGTATCATTAAATAAAAATGTAGATATAACAGAAAATTTAAATGTGGTAGGTGATTTATCAATAAATTTAAATGTAAAAATAGGAAATAAACTAATAGTAAGTAGTGATATATCATTAAATTCTTCAGTAGATATTTCAAATGATTTGAATGTAAATAATAAATTAATTGTAAATGGTGATGTATCTTTAAATAATAATGTAGATATATTAGAAAATTTAACTATAGGTGGCAATATAACAATAGATGGTGCTACAGTTATAGTAGGTAATTTACAAGCAAATAATGTAACATTCGGAGATTTTTCAGCAACAAATATAATAGTAAATGAAAATACAATAGAAATTGGAAAAAATATAAATTCAACAAATCCAGTAAATATAGCAATTGGTAGTTATGCCGGTCATCTTGATCGCGGAAATGATACAACAGCAATAGGACGTCTAGCAGGAAATAATTTTCAAAATACATATGGAATAGCAATAGGAACAAAATCAGGAGAAAATTCTCAAAATATAAACGCAATAGCAATAGGAACAGAGTCGGGTTCTCAAGAACAAGGTGAAAATTCAATAGCAATTGGTGAAAAATCAGGATACGATACACAAGGAGCAAATGGAATTTCAATTGGAAAAAATGCGGGTTATACAAATCAATCCGAAAATGCAATAGCAATAGGGAATACGGCTGGTAATAATTATCAATCAATAGGAAGTATAGGAATAGGTTATTCAGCAGGTAATAGTGATCAAGGAACCAAAAGTATAGCAATAGGTTATGCGTCAGGAAATACTAATCAAGGAGTAGGAAGTATAGGTATTGGAAATGAAGCCGGTAATATAAATCAAGGAGCATATTCAATAGGAATAGGTTATTCGGCGGGTAAAAGATCACAAAGTACAAATTCAATAATATTAAATGCAGTAGGAACAGCATTAAGTGCTGATAGTTCAGGATTATATGTAGACCCAATAAGATATAGTGTAGATACAAAAAAAAATGTAATGCAATATGACACATCAACAAAAGAATTAATATATGGAGAACAAATAAATATAAGCGGAACAATAACATCAAGTGATATAAGTTGTGCTTCATTAACAGTAGCGGGTTTAATAGATACACAAAATAATGATTTATCTATGGGCTCAGGAACTATAGTATGTAAAAGAGTAACGGTTAATGAAATGACTATAAATGGTGATATATCATTAATAAAGGTAGATGTATTAGAAACATTTAATGCATTGGGAGATGTAAATTTATTAAGTAGAATGGATGTAACAAACGACGTATCATTAAATTCATCATTAGATGTAAATAATAGATTAGTAGTATATGGTGAGGTATCATTAAATGGTATAGTAGATATAGCGGACGATTTAGTAGTGAGAAATAATGTACATTTATTAAAAAAATTAGTAGTTGGTACCGATGCATCATTTTTAGGAAATTTAGATGTATTGGGTCAATTAGGAACTTCAGATATAAAATTAACAGGTGATGTATCATTTCAAGAAAATGTAGATATCGTAAAACGTATAGTAGTAAATAATGATTCATCTTTAAATGGAAATGTAACAGTCGCAACAAATCTAAGAGTAGGTGGAAGAGGAGATATAATAAGTGATCTATCAATAAATAATAGTGTAACTATAGGCGGCGGATTAGATATATCAGGATTAACAAATTTATCATCATTAAATGCAAAAGAAGATTTGTTAGTAGGAAAAGAATTACATGTTACTAGAGATGCAACTTTTATTTCTGATGTATTTATTGGTGAACACTTAAAAGTAGACGGAGATGTATCATTCCAAAGAAATGTTTATATACAAGATGGTAATATAAATATTGGAAGCGGCAAAACTTTAGATATTAGTTTGGGTTCATTAATATTAAGAGATAAGCAAATAAGTGGTGATAAAATAAATGGAGGAACAATAGACGAAATAACAATATCAAAATTAACCGGTCCATTAGATTGTAACAATCAATTATTAACAAATATACAAATAAATAATGGTGCATTAGACAATTTATCAATTGTTAAATGTGATATAGTATTAACATCAAATAATATAATAGATATAAGTGAAGCAACATTAATATTAAAAGATAATCAAATAAGCGGTGATAAAATAAATGGAGGAACAATACATGATATAAGTATTTCAAAATTAGGCGGAAAAATGGATTGTAATAATGAACAAATGTCAAATGTAAATATAAGCGGAGGAATATTAAACTCAATTACAATATCAAATAATATGTTTATAGTTGATAATGATAGTATAACTTGCATAAGTAACAATATGATAGTAGATTTTAGCTTGGCAACACTTGTATTTCGTAATCATCAAATAAGCGGTGATAAAATAAATGGAGGAACAATAGATGATATAAGTATATCAAAATTAGGCGGTTCAATGAATTGTAACACAGAATTAATGAGTAATGTAAATATAAGCGGCGGAATAGTGAATTATATATCAATTTCAAACAGTGATATATTTATGTTAGGAAAAACAATAGATTTATCAGGTTCAAATTTAATATTGAAAGATAATGAAATAAGTGGAGATAAGATAAATGGTGGAACAATAGATAATATAACAATATCGGAAATACATGGACCAATAGATTTTTGCAATCAATTAATGACGAATGTAAATTTGAGTGGAGGAATAATAAATGATGTAGCAGGAACATTGGGAAATATAGTATTTACTCCAGATTCTTTATTAGATTTACAAGCAGCGAATATAATATTTGCACCGAATCAACTAAGTGGAGATTCAATAGGCGGTGGAACAATTTCCGGAATTACAATTTCTAACTTATTAGGCGCTATGAATTGTAACACACAGGCAATGACAAATGTAAATATTGTAAGTGGTAATTTAACTGGGGTAACTATAAATGGTACAATTACAATAGCAACATTAGATGGCGCGATGAATGCAAATAATCAATTTATTTCAAATGTAAATATAGATAGTGGAGATATTTCAAATGTAAATATAACAGCAAATTCAATAATATCAAGTGGTTCAATAACAGGTAGTTCATTTGCAATAGGTTCAGCAAATATAAGCGAAGCAGAATTAGAAACAATAGATGGAATAACGCCAGGAACAGCGGCGGCATCAAAAGCATTGGTATTAGATTCAAATCTGAATATATCAGGAATAAGAAATATAACATCTACTGGTGTTCTTGATGTTGGCAATTCTGATTTAAAACATTATATTGGTAAAGCAGCGATAGGTTATCTTGGAAGCACGGTTCATATGGCAGGCTTTGCACATAGAGACCATGCAAGTGATACAAATTATGCAATGAAACAGGATATTAACGGAGGTGTATTTTTAAATGCACCTACAGAAAAAAAAGTAAGATTAGGTATAAATGGAGGTGAAACAGTGCTAGTTGATAATTCAGGAATTGGGGTGACTGGAACAATTACAGCATCAACAACAATAAAAGCATTAGATATAAGTGTAAATAGAAATTTAGATGTAAGTGATAATTTAACAGTATCGGGTTCAATAATAGCAAATGGTTCCATAACAGGTGGTTCATTTGTGATAGGTTCAGCAAATATAAGCGAAACAGAATTAGAAACAATAGATGGAATAACACCCGGAACAGCGGCGGCATCAAAAGCACTAGTAGTAGATGGAAATGTGGATATAGCAGGATTGAGAAATATAACAGCAACAGGTTCATTTGGATGTGGTACAATAACAACTACAGGACAAATAAACGGTCCATCAACATTAATAATAGATCCAGCCGGCATAGGTGATAATACAGGTCTAGTAGTAATACGCGGTGGATTACAAATTGACGGGTCAAGCACAATAATAAATTCATCAACTTTAGATATAAGTGATCATAGAATATTATTATCAAGTAGTGCTACAAATCAATCACAAACATATGGGGCGGGAATAGAAGTATCCGGAAATAAAACATTTAAATATGTAAATGGCGATGTTTGGGAATCAAATATAGATTTATCAGCCCGAGGAATAACAACGACTATATTAAGAGCAACAAATATTGATTTAAGTTTACAAAGTTTACTAGATACATCAGCGGCTCATTTTACAGAAATAAATGCTAACACAACATTATTATCTGCCACACTAGGAATAGCATCAGCATCAAAAGCGTTGGTAGTAGATTCAAACGTAGATATATCAGGAATAAGAAATATTACAACATCAGGTTCAATAAAAGGGTTGGATATAAGTGTAAATAGAAATTTAGATGTAAGTAACAATTTAACAGTATCGGGTTCAATAATAGTAAATGGTTCAATAACTGGGAGTTCATTTGTGATAGGTTCAGCAAATATAACTGAGGCAGAATTAGAAAAAATAGATAATATATCAGATGGTTCAGTATCATCCTCAAAAGCAGTTGTTGTAGATGATAATAAAGATATCGGCGGGTTTAATCTATTAAGCGCAATAACATTGAGCGGTGAAAATATTAATATAAAAGGAAAAGATTTATATAACATATTAGACTTCTTCTTAGAATTAGACTCATTTACAAGCTAATACCGTAATAAAATTTATATTTATTAATTACTATAAATATAAATTACTATAAATTAAAATAAAAAATATAAATTTAAATAAAAAAATTAAATTAAATGCTTATTTTATAATATATATGAGTTTAAGATTTAATAAGCTCAAAGATTGGCAGTTTTATATAGATAAAATAGAAAGCGTTACTGGTAGATTGTTATTAGGTAATAACAGTGATATTAGTGGAACTTTATCAGTTTTAGAAGATGTTAGTATGCATCAAAATTTATTAGTATCTCAGTCTATTACATGTGATTTATCATTACAGGTACACGGAGACGCATCATTAAACGGCGACGTTGATATAGGAAAGAATCTAAAAGTATCTCATAATATTACATGTGATTTATCATTACAGGTAGACGGAGACACATCATTAAACCAGGACGTTTATATAGGAAAGAATCTAAAAGTATCTCAGGATATTACATGTGATTTATCATTACAGGTACACGGAGACGCATCATTAAACAGCGACGTTGATATAGGAAAGAATCTAAAAGTATCTCATGATATAACATGTGATTTATCATTACAGGTACATGGAGACACATCATTAAACGGGGACGTTCGTGTAGGAAATAATCTAAACGTATTGGGGACAATTACTTCATCGGATATAACATGTGATTTATCATTACAGGTACACGGAGACACATCATTAAACGGGGACGTTCGTGTAGGAAATAATCTAAACGTATTGGGGACAATTACTTCATCGGATATAACATGTGCCGATTTAACAACGACAGGGCAAATTAACGGACCATCAACATTAATAATAGATCCGGCTGGTGTAGGAGATAATACCGGACTTGTTATTATAAAAGGCGGGTTACAAATAGATGGTAATACAACTATAATAAATTCATCTAGAATAGATATTAGTGACCACACAATATTATTAGCTTCAAATGCAACAGATCAAACACAAACATATGGTTCCGGCATAGAGATATCGGGAAATAAAACATTCAAATATGTAGATGGTGATATTTGGGAATCCAATATCGATTTATCTGCTGCTGGAATAACAACTGGGATATTAAGAGCAACAAATATTGATGTATTAGGAGATATAAGTACAAATAATATAAATTTAGGGGGTCATATTATACCTACGCAAAACAAACAATATGATATAGGAAGTCCCGATATGCAAATAAGAGATATATATTTGAGCAGTAGTACTTTATACATGGGCACAGATATAGAGGGAGAAGTAAAGCCTGTACTTAAAACCGTTGGGGGGAGTTTAGAATTAAGGGGAACATTAATTGGTGATATATCATTGGTAGAATATAATGTATCCGTGAAAGCAAAAACGGCGATTCATCAATATTACAATATAGGTTCATCAAGCGGTTATTTTATAAATGATTTATTAGAATCGCCTACATTATTATTTCAGGTTGGTAGAACTTATAAATTTAAACAAGATAATGATACTAATCTTAATCATCCTATGAAGTTTTATGAGGACGCAGAAAAGACAACTGTATATGAAACAAACGTTAGATATAATTTATCACCGGGCAGCTTGGAAAGTTATACAGAGATTTTTATTACACCACAAACAATTAGTACTTTATATTACCAATGTGAAAATCACGCACTTATGGGGGGAAAAATACTAATTAGTAATTCAATATTATCAAACGCATTAGTATTGGATTCCAATAATGACGCGGATACGATACGTAATTTAACATTAGACGGTATATTAAAAGTAGATACGATTAATAACAATACACTACAAAATGGTGTAACTATTGATGGTGTAAAAATGTTAAATGGTAGTATCGTGGCTGGTTCAAATAGTACAGTTACTGCTAACAATTTCAATGTAGGCAGTCACACCGTAATAACCGCTTCGGCGGGTGCATCATTTACATCCATGGAATTAAAACAGCCGAATGATATCGCTCGTATATTAGCTTATGGCGAGACTGGAAATATGGATTTATTGGGTGAATTAACAGTAGATACGATTAATAACAATACACTACAAAATGGTGTAACTATTGATGGTGTAAAAATGTTAAATGGTAGTATCGTGGCTGGTTCAAATAGTACAGTTACTGCTAACAATTTCAATGTAGGCAGTCACACCGTAATAACCGCTTCGGCGGGTGCATCATTTACATCCATGGAATTAAAACAGCCGAATGATATCGCCCGTATATTAGCTTATGGCGAGACCGGAAATATGGATTTATTGGGTGAATTAACAGTAGATACGATTAATAACAATACACTACAAAATGGTGTAACTATTGAGGGTGTAAAAATGTCAAATTTTAATATTGACACGGGTACATCTGGTATAATTAAAGCTGCGACTTTCAGTGGAGTTGATCGCACCGTAATAACTGCTTCGACAGGTGCATCATTTACATCCATGGAATTAAAAAATATGAATAATGGTATATCAAATACCGGAATATTAGCTTATGGTGATACAGGGCATATGGTGATGACTGGTAGATTAACAGCCAACGCTTTAACCGTAACTGAGAATATTGAAGTTAAAAATGGTCTAAAAGTAGATGGTATAAATGAAAACACACAAGCAAAAGTATTATATTATAACATAGAAACAAAAGAAATCACTTATGGCAATGCTAATACAAACACGGGTAATACAAACACGGGTAATACTAACACGGACAATACTAACACAGACAATACTATTACAGCGGCATATACACATTCACTTAAAGTTTACAGACTACCAAAACAAAGCGTGGAAAGCGCTAACATAGATGATCATATATATACAAAGGGGCGATTCGCATTTGTATTTAGAAACAGCGATAATACAAAGTATTTACATGTAGATGAACCATATACTGTAAATGTATCAGAAGTTTATTTTACCGAAAGCGATGATACTGATGCATTAAATATTCATACCAATTATAGAATATATGATAAAACAAAATATGGATTTAAGGTTATCACAAGCGAAATTATTAATAATGTAGGAGATTATAAAAATCTTCCATTTGATATAACCGTTACTGATTCAGGTAGAGTTATTACCGCTATGTCATTTTATCCCGAAGATTCATTACCAAACACAGCAACGGATATATGTATGCATTTAATTAACACTACTGGCAATAATTATACTGCCCCACCACGACCCACTTTTAACATAAGTGGTGAATTTATTGAAATTACCCCAAGTACTATTAATAATATAAATACTGTAACTACAGACATTTCGCTGGCGGTTCAAAAAGGCCATTCTAATATTGATATATCCGCTATAGGATACGTAACATTAAACGATAATAACTCAAATCCTGGTCTGGGAGATTTATCATATACAGAATTATGGAGTGATAATTCATCAAATACAGCCAAAACAATACAGGAGTTATGTATTGCTGCTGGAAATAATTATGTAGTTGATAATAGATGGGCGCGTAGTAATATTCCAATAAATCGTGAAATTTATTACACTACAAGAGCAAGAGATTATTTGGGACAATCTAAAAAAATAGTAATTAAATACGTAAGGGGTCTAGATATTGAGCCCCCTATAATTACATTATCAGGCGAAACTACAATGACAATTTCACAACAATCATCATGGGTTGATCCGGGCATTTATAGTATAATAGATAATGACGACGGCGATATGACATCGAATAATGTTGCTATCTCAATAAAAAAAAACGAAGTAACCATGGATTTAAACAATTTTACAAACGAAAAAATTACCGGAACCGATCTTTCTAATACATATACTATATATTATGATATATCAGATGCCGCAGGTAATCTTGCTACTGCTTTTAGAACAGTTACAGTAGAAGATACTACTGGACCAGTTTTTGATTTAAGCGGGCCTGGTCCTGTTATATTATTTAAGGATGCGTCTTTTATAGCGTGGGCAGACGAGATAAAGAAGATAGAAGATTTTAACGATGGCATTCTTGATTTGGAGAATATTGTAGTTACAAATGCAGACGGAGTCATTATGGATATAAACACCATTACGAATATAGGCGCAGACACTAGTAGAAATTTTACAATTTACTATGTAAAAGAAGATTCTTTTGGTAACGATGGAAGCGTAAATAGAATTATTGAGGTTATCTCAGATGTAACTGCGCCAGTAATTACATTAAGTGGTGGAAATATACATATTCTTAGAAATTCTACTTATAATGACCCGGGCGTATTAAGTGTAATTGATAATAATGACGGAACAATACCAATAGGAAATGTAACAACTAGAATACCGACAGCAATTAATACTGCAGAATTAGGTGAATACACCATACATTATGATATATCAGATGCTGCCGGTAATCTAGCCAGCGTTTCAAGAACAATAAATGTAGTTGATCCATTATATGAAGATCATAATTACTTTGGGTGGGCTCCCACAGCCACTTCTATAGGTGGGGACTGGGCACCAATAGAGATAACTATAGTAGATAATAATATTGATATTGTTGACGATGATTCAATAGAATATGTAGAGTTATCGGGAATAACATTCTACGCATCATCCTCCCCTCCAAACTTTATGAACGACAGTTCTGATATAAACGCGAATCATTTTATAGAATATCCGTCCATCACTAACTGGCAAACCTACTGGGAAAATAACAAAAAACCTCTGTTTTACCGGAAAACAGAAGAAACATTAAGTCATACGGAAATGGTTTCTAAAATTAGGTCATCCGACACACCAAATAATGGATTGGTTGTTTCATCGTCGAGTCCATATGGTCCATGGAGTGTTCGCGGAGAATGGGGGGCGACTAGCTTAACGCCTCAATCACCAATATTAGAAATTGAGGTTAAACTTATATCTTCTCTTGAATATTCTGTATTTTGGAATGGTTCTCAATTACCACAAATATTAAGCGACGATACACCAATATATGAAATTAGCGGGGGAGCGATAGACGGTGACATGGCTAGTAATTTAAATAATACGACATCGCTAGTATGGTCATATGGCGGGTTAGGGTTAACTTTAAATACAGCAGAACTATCAAACTATATGGATTTACCAATAATAGGAACAAATTTTATTAGTAAGGGCTATCCAGGCGAACCACCGACCAATAGTATAATTCTAAATGATGCTACAAAAATATTCCTACTTAAATATCCAGATGACGTGAATGACCCACTATTGTTTATAGATAATACCGATGGTTGGCAATTACTTTCAAGTGAAAATTTAATAAAAAATGCAAGTGGTGTTAGTTATATGCAACTTTGGTTAAAAAGATTTTCCGCAGGAAGATATGATAATATAGATAACACGAGTGGTATTTATTTATTCCAGAAGGAAGAAGACATAGATATGAATGTAGCATGGGTAGAAACAGGAGGAACAAACGCCAATCCACTAAATATAGTTAATAGAGACACGGTTCTTACATATAGCGAGACGCCGGCTTCTTCTATAGTATTGTCAGATTCTAGCGGAATAAAATATAGATATAATGAGAATAATTTGTTAAAATATGGTATTGATTTAACGAGTGGTAATATAGTGGGAACAAGTGATGCTGGGCGCGATATTAATAATGTAACATTTAATAAGAAAACAAAAGCGTGGATGTTAGATGTATCAAACGATATACCAACCACTGGATGGGACAAAGTTAATTCAAATATAACTTATCAGGGTTCGAATATATTAACCATGTCAGAAGATAATGACGCGGTTACTTTTGCAACCCCAAGTGAATTAACTAATGCATCACAAGACATGACAATTGCTGCATCGGTATACTCGACAGATACATCCGATTCCACATTTATCAATATAGGCGGATTTTCAATTAATTCGGTGAATAAAAGCGGCGCGGTTTTAAAAGCAGGTACCGATATTTCAACTCATAGATACTTCGGCGTGGCGCCCACGTCTGATGGAACAACCTGGAACTATTGGGCATTTAAATTCTTTTACATACGGCAAGGCGGTAATAAAATAGGTTCCGCCATAGTGGGACAAGGTAATGATCCCAGTCAATGGATATGGAATCAGGAACAAACGCCACAGCACAACCCTCCCATAACTAGTAGTTCTTTAAACTGGCAGTATTCACCGCCGCCGTCCTCCCAGTATGGTAACCCGTCGGGTTGGGATTGGGCGAATTACTGGAATAACAATCTAAACGGAGAACTCAATACAAACGGGCAAATTGGACCTCAGCCCGTTTTCTCTATAGAAATAACTGGTACCCTTGACGGAACCGTATTAGAGGCAGAGGTTGGGCATTACTCGCTCGACTACGTGCCGCGAAGCGGGTTTATTGTCTCCGCTGAGTCACCAGATGGTCCATGGCTAATAAGAGCCACTTTCTCAGGAGCGGTTCACCCCCCACACTTTAAGCAGTTATCGCAACCCTCGCCCATTATGATATACCAGGAAGTGACAGACAGCATTGATATTAATACATCTACGACTGATACAGGAGTAGTATCTTCAATATTATATAATGCGTTGGTAAATGAATGGCGTTTTTACGTGGTCTCCAAAAAAGCAAATGTAATAAAGTTCTATGTAGACGGTAATTTAATAGGTGAAAACGATTATGCAGACTGGAATCCGTACTTCGAGTCTGCGACGAGTAACACCAATACTCATGGCTGGCCCGCTGATGCGGGGTTTGCCATTACGCAATCTTCGTCTTATTTTGGTGCTGGCTATACTGGTTGGTGGAGTTTTGCAGAAACAAACCCCTCGGTGGGATGGGCAACCCACTCAACCATTGACGAGTGGATTGCTATCACATACCCTTCACAAGTTACATTGCACAAATACATGTTCATTTCGCGCAACGATGGTATGGCCGGGGATCGGTATCCACACTCTTGGCAACTGCAAGCCTCCAACGGCGACAACACGTGGACAGACATCGGCACGTTGCAGACTCCCCAATCGCCGTGGGTTGATGGACAGGTGACAGAAGTTGTTGTCGACCACACTGTGCAATATTCGAGCTATCGTATATTGCTCCCGTATCATGCCGATGTGCCGATACGCACTATTCGATACATCAGATTCTACACGGAAGGGGGTACTTTTACAAGTGATTTAACAGCGTTATCAACTATTGGTAGTAATAGCAATTCTTCTTATCACCGGGGACATTTAAAAGATATAGGTGTTTGGAGCGGTGGA
>Ga0209091_10000119_pt1 | contig 75872 bp, 65 predicted proteins | sample ArcticOcean_MG_C_6_FD_187438 | JGI IMG/M metagenome (GOLD analysis project Ga0209091, IMG submission 187438) | Marine microbial communities from western Arctic Ocean - ArcticOcean_MG_CB8_128 (SPAdes) (version 2) | ecosystem: Environmental > Aquatic > Marine > Oceanic | place: Arctic Ocean...
TGCTTTAAGTCATCAAAAATGTCGAGGGTCTGACGTTAGATCTCGTATAATGGGGCAGGATGTGTGATCAGAGGGTGGGCATTGTGGACCGAGTAGGGCTAAAAGCAACCTTCGAAGAACAGGGCTACGTGGTCGTGCCGAGTTTTGCGGATGGTCCGACTGTTGAGGTGCTACGCGCGATTGCTGAAGAGCATTTGATAACGGAGCTCGCCCCGATCGAATATGAAGTCGACGTGCAATATCCCGGTGCCCCGGTAGATGATAATGCCCCAGGCGCGAATACCGCAAGAAGGCTCTTGCAAGCCTGCTCACGGCACTCGGCATTTAGAGATTGGGCGAGCTCTGACTCGGTTAAAGCGGTCCTCTCGCCATTGCTCGGCAGTGATGCCCTCGAACTGTCGCAGTGTCACCATAATTGTGTGATGACTAAGCAGCCGGGGTTTTCTTCAGCAACGCTATGGCATCAGGACAACCGGTATTGGTCGTTTGATGAACAAAACCTGGTCAGTCTTTGGCTGGCGCTGACCGACGAGAATCGGGCCAATGGGTGTTTGCGAGTGATTCCAGGCAGTCACCGGTTAACCCTCGACCCAGGCCGATTCGACGCAACACTGTTCTTACGGCCAGATCTACCGGAAAATAAGCAACTCCTTGAGCAATCGGTGCTGGTGACCTTAAGGGCGGGCGACGCACTGTTGTTTCATAGCAAGCTGTTTCATGCGGCAGGGCGTAACCGAACAGAGGACACCAAACTCTCGCTCGTTTTCACCTACCACGCCGCATCCAATCGGCCAATCGATGCGACCCGAAGTGCGAAATTTCCAGGGATTGCGCTCTAAAGATGATTTCTTTTGAGAGCTTAAATGACGGGCCCAATGGCCTTGATAATGTCTTCGAGCAGCGGCTGACGCGAGTGCCCTTTGCGCCAAGCAAACCCAATATCTCGGTGAAACTGATCGATCGGCAAGAGCTGATAGCTGATGTTGGTGCCGTTTAGGATGCCGGCGTCGATCGCCATCTGCGGCAGAATGGTGACCCCGATATCACTGTCCACCATCTGCACCAACATCTGCAGGCTATTGGCGCCAAAAGTATGAATCTTTTTATGATTTTTTAATCGACATCCTGCCAGGGCGTGATCCCTCAAACAATGGCCGTCATCTAAAAGCAAAAGACTTTCATCCGGAAGGTCGTCAAAGTCGGTTTCGCCCGGCGTCATGAGTTCGGTGCGCGCGTGATGGGCGAGGTACAGCGGCTCGCGAAACAAAATTCTCGTTTCAACCGAGCCTGCCTCGTAGGGCAAAGCAATCAAAGCCAGGTCAAGGCTGTTGTTTTGTAATTCGTCAACCAAAACCCGGGTGGTGCTTTCTCTCAAGTAGAGCTGGATACTGGGCATCTGTTTCCGCAGTTTTACGGCGTAGGTACCCAGGACGTAAGGCGCAATAGTATGGATGCCACCAATTTTTACGGGTGAAGACAACGGGTTGTGATAAGCCTTCGCTTCGTCAATCAGGTCTTCGGTTTGCATGAGGATGTAGCGGCTCCGATCGGCGATGCGCTTGCCCAAATCGGAGAAGGTCACACTTTTATTGGTTCGTTCGACCAGTTGAACACCCAAAAATTTCTCCAGCTCTCGAATGCCCGTACTGAGGGTTGACTGCGTAACGTTGAGGTGTCGCGCCGCCTGACCAAAATGTAGGTGGTCATAAAGCGCAACAAGATACTGCAGTTGTCGTATTGGCGGTAGAAACATGATCCGGATACCTTTGAATAGACAAGTTTAGTGTAAACCAACTCGTAACCATTGGGTTGCGTCGCCTGTCACTGGGCTGGCTGTTATGGCGTTTGCGCCGCCAAAGCAGTTAAAGAAAGTGGCTCACGGCTCGGGCGGTAGGTTGTACGCGCGCAGCTTTGCTAAAGACTAAGGTGCGGCGGTATGCTGCAATCATCAAAAGGTCCCTGCAGTCTGCAACGGACACATCGAGTGACATAAGGAGCGCGGGATGAATGGAGCAAGGAGTTTGATCCAGTCACTGGTAAAAGCCGGCATTGAGGTGTGTTTTGCCAATCCTGGAACATCAGAGATGCATTTGGTTCAGGCCATGGACGCCGAGCCGGAATTTCGAGGTGTTCTGTGTTTGTTTGAAGGGGTCTGTACGGGTGCGGCCGATGGTTATGCGCGGATTGCCGGTAAACCTGCGGTGACGTTGTTGCACCTCGGGCCGGGATTGGGTAACGGCATTGCGAATCTGCATAATGCGCGTCGGGCCGGGTCGCCCATTATTAATCTTGTTGGAAACCATACCCAGGATCACGAAAAGTTAGATGCGCCGTTAACCAGCGATATCGAGACGCTGGCTAAAAATGTATCAAGATGGATTAAGACCGATTCCACCGCCGAAAGTTTGGCTGCAGATGGTCTGGCGGCGGTGTCTGCTGTGATGCAAAAGGCCCGTGGCTCAAAAGGTCAAATTGCGACGCTGATTATCCCGGCCGATGCCTGCTGGGGACCGGTAACGGGGGTTGCGCCGATCACGGTGGCCATCCCAAGCCTTGCCCAAAGCAACGCCGATTTTGCCCAGATTGCGGAACGATTAACGGCAAGCAGTCTGATCTTGCTCGACAAGGATGGCTTACTACCGGCGGCTCGAGAAGCCGCCGCAAAAATCGCAAAGCACGTCGGTTGCCGGGTAGCGATGACGGCTTTTCCGGCGCGAATTGATTCTGGGCCGGGCAGTCCGGTGATCGAACGGCTACCTTATTTTCCAGAACAGGTACAGAAAGCCTTGCATGGGGTGGATCACATCCTTTTAGCCGGCGCGAGCGAGCCCGTCAGTTTTTTTGCGTACCCTGAAACGCCGTCAAAGCTTGCGCCAGCGGACTGCGAACAACAGGTTCTAGCCGAGGGCCACCAAGATGTGGTTTTGGCGTTGCAGAGCTTGATGACCGAGCTCCAAAGCGATTCCGCCGAGCCTGATCGCTATCAAGCGGCGGCGTTCGAGGTGCCAACCGGGAAATTGACCACCCGTTGGGTTGCCACCATGATCGCGCAACAAATGCCGGAAGGCTCAATTCTCTGTGGCGATTCCGGTGGCGGCGCCGCGGTACTCGGACCAGCCCAGCAATCGAGCGCGCATACTTGGCTCAATTTGACCGGCGGATCGATTGGCCAGGGTGGCCCTGCCGCCATTGGTGCCGCGATTGCCGCACCAAACGCTCAAGTCTTTGCATTGTTGGGTGATGGTGCCTCGATGTACACGATTCAGGCGCTTTGGACGCAAGCCAGAGAATGCTTGGCGGTGATCACGGTGATTTTCAATAATCAACGTTACGGCATTCTCGAGACCGAGTATTTAAGGCTGGGCGTCAACGAAATTGGCCAGCATGCTGGGGCGCTGTTTGCCCTGACCGAACCCAATATTCAATTTGCCGATTTAGCCAGTAGCCTGGGCGTTCCTGGACGCCGCGTCGACAGTTGCGAGGACTTTCAGGCCGTCTTAGCCGAGGCGCTTCAGCGAACGGGGCCAACCTTAATTGAGGTCATGCTGTAAGGGCGGCGCAGTCGCCACCCAGTAGATGTTATTTCGGATTATTTGCGCGTTAAGAGGGCGGGGGTCAGGATTGAAAAAAACTGCGCTTTGTTTGTCCTTGTTGCTGTTCAATAGCAGCCTGTTTTGTTATGCTCGCGCGTGCTGTTTTATTAGTTTTTGGGTGTGCAGCGCGAGCACAACGCAGGGCGAAAAGGGTCTGGCGTGTGCCACTTTCGCATCGTTTTTTTTAGAAGGAAACCGAAAAAAGATCGCAGGCGTAGACAATCTTTTTGCACCCTAGGGCCGGTAAACTAAAAGTGATTTTAAAAACCGTCGACCCAGATCAATAAAGCGTCAAATTTAGAACGGGTTTGACGGGTTAATCTCGGTAAGAGTCGGTATCATTGCACGGCTCAAATCGGGAAAGTGCCGGTTTTGTGCGGCCCAAAGGCAAAAACGTTGGCCTTAATGTGGCGGCTGGAATGAGGTGAGCTGAATTTGGTAGTTTAAATTTGGTGGTTTAAATGAGTGCCCTGAATAGACTGCTTTAAACGAGTGACTTATTCAATGTAGAGGCTTAAAAGTGGTCTGTTTCAAGGCCGCAATCGAAGATGAGGGTAGGTATGTCAGTAGTAGAAAAGACGTCAGAGGTGGTGGCCGCGGATTTAGCCGTGTCAGCGGTGGTTGTTCGCTTCGCCGGTGATTCAGGGGATGGCATGCAGCTGACGGGCAGTAATTTTACGGAAGCCACCGCGCTTCATGGCAATGATCTGGCAACGTTTCCTGATTTTCCTGCCGAGATTCGCGCGCCCGCTGGCGCAACCTTTGGCGTTTCAGCTTTCCAGATTTATTTTGGCTCCGAAGAGGTCTCCACCGCTGGCGACGACCTTGACGTTTTAGTTGTGATGAATCCCGCAGCGTTGATTACAAACCTTAAGGATTTGCTGCCCGGTGGTCTAATTATTGCCGACAGCGATGCGTTTACCGATAAGAATTTAGCGCGAGCTGGTTATAAAGCAAATCCCCTGGAAGATGGCTCGCTTGACGGCTACCGGGTGATTATCATCGAAATCACAAAACGCGTCATCGCTGCTGTAGAACCGTACGGTCTGTCGCATAAGTTTGCGGTTCGTTGTAAGAACATGTGGACCTTGGGCTTGGTCATGTGGCTGTTTGATCGCGATCGGTCTATTACGGTGGGGAATCTTGAGAAGAAGTTTGCCAGCAAACCAGAAATCGCTCAGGCCAATATCGCGGCGCTGAACTCAGGGCACAGCTACGCTGAAACGGCCGAACTACCCAGCGGCGTCGAGGTCTATCAAATACCTAGGGCCCAGGTAAAGCCGGGACTCTATCGCAATGCAACCGGGAGCGATGCGTTGGCCTACGGCTTGATTGCGGGCGGCAGACTGGCCAATATTCCAATCACGTTTGCGTCCTACCCCATCACGCCGGCATCGTCTTTGCTGCACACGCTGGCGCAACACAAAGAATTTGATGTCGTGACCTTTCAGGCAGAAGACGAAATCGCGGCAGTTTGCGCGGCAATCGGCGCCTCTTTTGGCGGCACGCTGGGTGTCACCTCGAGTTCAGGTCCTGGTATTTCATTGAAGGGCGAGGCCATTTCATTGGCGAGCGCGACCGAGTTACCGTTAGTGATTGTTAACACCCAACGCGGTGGACCCTCGACGGGATTGCCGACTAAAACAGAACAATCGGACCTGAACCAAGCCTTGTTTGGTCGTCATGCCGATACGATTTTGCCCGTGATTGCATCCTCGACGCCATCAGATTGCTTTGATGTCGCAATCGAGGCGGTTCGTTTGGCAACGCAATTTTCAACGCCGGTTTTACTGCTGAGTGATGGTTACCTCGCCAATGCTTCTGAGCCTTGGCTGGTGCCCGATCTGACTCAGTTCGAGGCGTTTCCGGTCCAGTTCGAGACCGACCCAGAAGGGTTTTCACCGGCCAATCGAAATCCCGAAACCTTATCTCGCGTCTGGGCAAAGCCCGGCACGCCAGGGCTTGAGCATCGCATCGGCGGGATCGAGAAAGATTACGATACGGGTGATATTTCCTACGATGCGGACAACCATCAAAAGATGACCAATGTTCGCAAGGCGAAGATCGATGGGATTGCGAAATTTATTCCTGCCCAGACAGTGAGCCAAGGGCCAACATCAGGCCAGCTCGCGATTGTTGGCTGGGGCTCAACCTATGGTCCCATCCACCAGGCTGTGAAACGGTTGCGCGCGGTTGGGGTGGACGTGAGCCATATTCACATTCGTTATTTGATGCCGTTCCCTGAAAACCTAGGCGAACTGCTGAGTGGTTATGAGCGGATCTTAGTGCCAGAGATGAATACTGGGCAGTTGGTCGAGGTGCTGCGGTCTAAGTTTTTAATCGATGCCAAACGACTGAACAAGGTATCGGGCCAACCCTTTAAGATTCGAGAAATTGTCGACGCGATTGAATCGCTGTTAGGAGAGTCATCATGAACGCACCGCAAAAGCTGACGTTAAAAGACTTTAGCACCGACCAAGAGGTCCGTTGGTGTCCGGGTTGTGGCGATTATGCCATCCTGAAAACCATTCAAAAGCTGATGCCAGAACTGGATACGCCGAAAGAAAACACGGTCTTCGTATCGGGTATTGGTTGCTCCTCTAGATTCCCTTACTACATGGAAACCTACGGGTTTCACACGATCCATGGCCGAGCACCGGCCATCGCAACCGGGGTAAAGCTGTCGAATCCTGAGTTAGATGTATGGGTGATCACTGGGGATGGTGATGGCCTGAGTATTGGCGGTAATCACATGCTGCATGTACTGCGTCGGAATGTGGATTTGCAAATATTGTTGTTCAATAACGAGATCTATGGGTTAACCAAAGGACAATATTCACCGACCTCGCAGGTTGGAACCCGGTCGCCTTCAACGCCCGACGGCTCGGTTGACCTGCCATTAAGGCCCTGCACCTTCGCGCTCGGTGCTGGCGCAAGATTCGTTGCGCGGACCATCGATACCGAGGCCAAGCATATGACGCCGGTGCTGAAACGAGCGCACGCGCACAAAGGGGCCTCGTTCGTTGAGATTTATCAAAATTGCCCGGTCTATAACGACGGTATTTTCGATTACATTAAAGACAAAAAGTCTGCTGCGGATTCAAGATTGGTGCTGGCCCACGGCGAGCCCTTGCTGTTTGGTGTGGACAATCAAAAAGGACTCCGGTTTAACGCGGCGTCTTTGCAGTTTGAAGTGGTCACCCTTGGCGAGGCGGGGGTCACCCTTGAGGACATCATGGTCCATGATGAAACTAATTTGGTCTTGGCTCAGATGTTGGCTGCGTTGTCGACACCGGACTTCCCAGAAGCCGTTGGCGTGTTGTACTGTAAGCAAGAAGTATCTTACGAAAGTTCAGTCTACGAGCAGATTAAAACCGTTCGTGCCAAAAAAGGCGTCGTTGATTTTAATGAAGTGCTGCGTCAAGGCCACACCTGGACGGTCAGCTGAGCAAACGTTCTGCGTGATATTAAAGCCAGCGAAAGCTGGCTTTTTATTGCCTTCGGGGTGGGGCGTCATTGTTTTTAGAAGGCTGAACGGGCTTTGCACTGGGTGTTTTCAGGCTGGGACCCCGCCCGAGTCTCGACTATGTTGAAGGACGCGCCGTGATGGGCCCATTCTGGGCCTTTTGCTCTGGCATAAGGGTTTGATTAATCGCCCGGCTCATGATGATGGGTGAAGCCCGCGTCTGATGTCTCTCAAGCGCAGGGCGCAGCAGTCGGCCTCTTGAAATGTTGAGGGCCTGCCGGTCATGATGCAACGGCCGAAGAACAACAGAACAACAGAACAACAGAACAACAGAACAACAGAACAACAGGAAGTGCAGATGACAGACTTTAAAGCAGAAGATAATACCGGCACGGTCCCGGTGCAAGAACGCCACCATGTGAACCTTGAGGCGCTGACCGAGTTTATGATGACGTCGGTTACCGGCTTTCATGGCCCCTTATCCATCGAAGAGTTTGCTGGCGGACAATCGAATCCGACCTATTTGCTCACGACGCCAGATCGACGATATGTGTTGCGCCGTAAGCCCCCGGGGGAATTATTGAAGTCAGCCCATGCGGTCGATCGAGAGTACAAAGTGCTCACGGGTTTGGCAGATGCGGATGTGCCCACGGCTAGAACCTATGCCCTGTGTACGGATGACTCGGTAATCGGAACTTGGTTTTACGTCATGGAATACTTGGACGGGCGCGTTATCTGGGATGCAACCCACGGGCCCTATTCGCCGAAAGAACGGTTTGAAATTTGGGATGCGGCCAACCTGGCTGTGGCTAAATTACATAGCGTTGACTACAAGCAGGTGGGGTTAAGCGACTTTGGTAAGGAATCTGATTATATTGCCCGACAGTTATCGCGCTGGGGTGGGCAGTACGAGTATACGAAAACCAATGAGAATCCCTACATGGATAATTTGCTCGCATATTTGCCCGCGAATATACCCAGCAATAGTGACTGCACCATTGTTCATGGCGATCTACAGATTGCGAATATGATGATGCATAAAGAACGCAACGAAGTGATTGGTATTCTGGATTGGGAACTCAGTACTCTGGGCTGTCCAATTGCAGATTTTGCATACTTGTGTCGGCCTTATCGAGATGCCCTGCGGGGCGTTGATGTGGAAGCCTTGGGCATTCCATCAGAGCGGGCCTTTGTTGAGGCGTATTGCCAGCGCACAGGCCGAGACGGTATTGCCGATTGGGACTATTACCTGGCCTTTAACATGTTCAAAATGGCGGCGATTCTCCAAGGCATTGCCAAGCGGGTACTCGATGGCACCGCGGCCAGTCAGCATGCTGAAGCTGCCGGCGATGGGGCATTCAATATGGCGAAATTGGCCTGGGCCCAAATCGATACGTCCGTCAATCTTGATGATCTCGACTAGGGGCATATGATCACTTCATGATGGGTAGGTCCGGATCCAACTGAACCCCAAACGTATTCAATGCCATCGAAACCAACTGGTATTGGCCAACAGTAAAAACGAGATCCATGAGTTGCTGCTCAGAGTAGAGGCCGGCTAATGCTTGCCAAGTTGGATCGGTCACAAAGGCGTCTGCTCTGAGTTCGTCCGTGGCGGTTAACAAGAGCGCGTCCTGGATTGACCAGCTGGGATCGGTTGGACCGACTTTGATGGCTTCAATCTCGAAGTCGCTGATGCCGGCCTTCTTGCCAATGAGAACATGTTGTCCCCACTCATAGCCAGACTGGCATAACCAGCCGACCCTCAGAATAAGGAGTTCTCGATCTCGAGCGGATAGTTTTGACTTATGAAGAATGTGGTTGGCAAAAACCATCCAGCGTTTGGCCAGGGCCTCATGATTGGCTAAGGTCAAAAAAATATTTTGAATGCGACCTCGCATGCGTTGTGGCGCCAGCAGTGCGCGTTGGGATTCGGTCCAATCGGCCTCTTCAACAGGATTGATTCTCGGTTCGGTTAAACGCATGCTAGGTCCTTCGCTTCATTGGTACTCTATACTAGCGCAGAACTTAAGGGGTGTGGCGCGCGCCTGCTTCATCGATTGTTAAGGAACTTTTATGCAAGATTTTATTCTCCATCAATATGCGGGATCGCCATTTTCCGAGAAAATTAGGCTGTTGATGGGGTACCTTGATTTGCCCAGCCAGCAGGTCGAAATACCGGTTATCATGCCAAGGCCGCAGTTAATGCCTTTGACCGGCGGTTATCGCCGAACGCCAGTTTTGCAGCGGGGGCGAGAGGTCTATTGCGATACGGCGTTGATCGCGAAAATTCTCATCGCCCAAGGCAGTGGGCAAAGTCTGTTACCCGCAGCTCAGCGCGCGGTGGTTGAAACCGTTTCGTTTTGGGCGGACACGTTTTTATTTCGGGTTGTGGTTGCGGTTGCTTTCCAGCCGAAGGCCCTAAGCGGTAACCCTTTGTTTGAAAGTGACGCCGAGGCGGCAGCCTTTATGGCAGACCGCGTAGATTTTTCAAAAGGATCAACCGCCTTGCAGATGGATTTGGCCGTTGCGCTTGCGCATTTTGATCTTTGGCTACATCAAATGAACGATCAATTGGGGGCCTCAGCCTTTTTGTTTGGCGAGATGCCAACGCTTGCGGATTTCTCGGTGTATCACTGCCTTTGGTTTATCGCCGAACGGCCCGCGCTTGCGGCAGATTTAGCCGCGTTCCCAGAGGTGATGCGCTGGCTGGCTCAGATGGCGGCATTGGGTCATGGGCGGGTCCAATCAATGCGGGCGGAGGATGCTTTGAGCCTTGCGGCGGCGGAACCGTTATTGGCCAAACAAACTATTTTGGCGCCGAGTGTTTCGGTCTGCGCGATCGATTACGGATTGCAACCGGTGACCGGGGCGTTGGTCGAAGCCGAGCATGTGCCGGATGCCTACTCGGTACTGAGAGATGAGCCTGGTGTCGGTGAAGTGTTGGTGCATTTCCCGCGCTTAGGTTTCAGCTGCTCGGAGGTTTAATCCCACTGCTGGATAAAGTCATTGATTCTGGCTTTTAACCGGGTCGGTTGTTCTTCCCAAATCGCATGACTGGCGCCGGCAATTTCCTGAAAATATCCTTTCGGTAGCCGCTTGGCATATCTCGCGCCGGTTTTTGGGGTGGCCTCGTCGTGCTCACCACAAACGATTAAAGTCGGGCAGTCAATGTCTTGAAGACGGTGCGTTTGATCAAAGGCGGCGAGGGTGCCGGTTGCTGAGAATTCGCTGTGACCCCACATATGTTGATAAATTGCAGCACCCCGAGGGTTTTTTCGAGCGAGCATCGCTTTCAGTTTCTTGGGCCTTCTGAGGACATGGCGACTGTAGTACAGGGCTAAGGCATCTTGGTAAACCATCGAATCGGTTGCGCCCACGGCTTGGCAGTATTGAATCACGCGTTGGGTTTCTTTGGGTAAGGCTTTGATCAATCGGTTGGCATCTTGCTGCCAATCGGCGGCGGATAACATGGGTGATTGCAGGACCATGGATCTGATGCCTTTACCGCGCACTTTTAAGTAATACTCAAGCGCCAAGGTGGTGCCCCAGGAGCCGCCCATCAAATGAAAGTCCTTGAGGCCCCAGGCCGCCACGAGTGCCTGGAGTTCTTGGACAAACGTCGAAATTCGCCACTGGCGTTTACTGAGATCGCTGCTTCTGCCTGAACCCAGTTGGGTGTAGGCATACACTTTTCGGTTTTCGGATAAACTGAATAGATTGCCATTCGGATTGTGCATCCCACCCGGGCCGCCATGGAGCCAAATGACCGGCAGTCGATCCGTGGCTTTGCCTTTTGTCGTGAAATGCGTTCGGCCGAGTCGGTGTTCGATAAACGACATCAATGCCTCCTAGGCGGGAAGCAGTTGGGCGACGAGGTTAGACCAATAGCTTGCACCGATCGGCAAGATCTCATCATTAAAATCATAGCCTGGATTGTGAATCATGCAGGAGCCTTCGCCATCACCATTGCCGATCCAGATGTAGCAGCCTGGTTTTTCGAGCAGCATATAAGCGAAATCCTCAGACCCCATGGAAGGCTTTGGATTCCGATTAACGGATTGGACATCGCTGGTGGTAATGGCAGCACGGGCCGCAAACTCGGTCTCATCCTCGCTGTTCACCGTTGGCGGGTAGCGGCGCTCGTAGCGATACTCGATGGTTGCGCCAAAGCTACTGGCAATGCCGGATGCGATGCGCTGGATGCCTTGCTCAAATTGCGCTTGGACTCGAACTGAAAAACATCGAGTGCAGCCGGCAATGCGAACCTGGTCAGGAATAACGTTATAGGCATCACCGCCTTCAAACTGGGTCACACTCAGCACGGCCGGTTCTTGGGGGTTAATTTCTCGCGCAACCAAGGTCTGCAGCGCTTCTACTATTTTGGTGCCAATGAGTAGCGGGTCGATGGTTTGTTGCGGGATGGCCGCATGCCCCCCTCGGCCGACGACGGTAATCTCAAAGATATCAAAGGCCGCCATCATCGGGCCCGGTTTAACGGCAAAATGACCGACCGGAATGCCGGGAATATTGTGCATGCCATAGACCGCTTCGACTGGAAATTGCTCGAACAAACCGGCGTCAATCATCGTTTTAGCGCCGCCTTCGTTTTCTTCAGCCGGTTGAAAAATGAAGTGAACGGTGCCGCTGAAGGTCTCAGCTTTGGCGAGGTACGCGGCGGCGCCGAGCAGCATGCAAGTGTGCCCGTCATGGCCACAGGCGTGCATGACCCCTGGCGTCTTTGAAACATGCTCAAAGGTATTGGCTTCCACGATGGGGAGGGCGTCTAAATCAGCTCGTAAACCAATCGCGCGATTACCGCCGCCTTTGGTTAAGGTGCCCACAACGCCGGTGCCAGCGATGCCTTCGTGGACAGTGAGGCCAAACTCTCGCAACCTTTCGGCAACGAACGCGGCCGTATCGTATTCTTTAAAGGCCATCTCAGGGTGAGCGTGAAGATGCTGACGCCAACGTTTAAGGACCTCGACTTCAGCGACGATTTCAGGGATTAAATTCAAAGTGATCACCTCATTAATGGATGCCATGGTACCAGAGCTTTTTCGATCTGTAATCCTGCCGCCGTCGGGTTGAGTATTGCCCGGCACCCCAATCGAGCTAACTCGACAGCAAGACGGTCGAGATGGTCATCGGCCTCTTTAAGGCATCGACTGGCCCATCGAAGATATTGGAAGTAGGTTAGATTGGTGCCGCTGGGTCCTCGTGCGGACCGGATCTGTTCTGCTAAAATCTCGTCCGTGGGCCGGCCAAGATCCCAGGTGTTACCGGCCTGAGCAACGTAAGTGATGGCCGAAATGGTTTGTCCAGTGTCGAGGGTGACTGCAACGGTTTGTTGAACGTAGCCATTTTTTTCTCTTTGATCAAGTTGTGTCATGGTCTGAATGAGCCCTGCATGCTCTATGCGGTAGGCGATGCCAAGGGTTTGTGCGCCCTCACAATACCGCAGGGTTGCGACTGCCCCAGGCCGGCTGGGCGTGCCGCGATGGTCTGTTGAGGCCTGCCAAAACCGACGCTGAAAATTTGAAAGGCGAGCGGCTTTGGCCGCTGTGTAGGGAAAGTCTGGCCGCCAGAGTATCGAGCCGTAGCCGAATAACCAAATCGATTCGATCATGGTAAAAGCTTAACGATGGTTGGCCGTCAACGCTATGTTTTGGCCGCTAAAACGGGCAAAATTAGACCTTGAAAGGAAGCCGCAATGACCAATCCACTCCGCTATGGCCTGCTTGGTGCTGGGATGATGGGCCGGGAGCATCTCAGAAACTTGGCCTTGCTCAACAACGTTCAGGTTGTTGCTGTCTGCGAGCCAAACCCGGCCATGCTGGAGAAAGCCCAAGCGTTGGCACCGGACGCGGTGTTTGTTGCTGATTTGAAAGACTTGCTGAAGCAGCGGCTTGATGCGCTGGTCATCGCAACCCCGAACTTTACCCATTGTGAGCAGTTGCTGACCGTGCTGGATGCTTGTGACGTTCCGGTCCTGATTGAAAAACCCTTGGTGACGTCAGAGGTTGATGTGGGGCGGATACGACGAGCGCTCGCTGAGCGGGCTTCAATGGTCTGGGTCGGCATGGAATATCGCTTTATGCCGGCGCTAACCGCATTTGACGCCAAGCGTCCCGATATTGGCCAACAAAAGATGCTGAGTATTCGTGAGCATCGCTATCCTTTTTTGAAGAAAGTCGACGACTGGAATCGGTTCAACCGGTATTCCGGTGGTACGTTTGTTGAAAAATGCTGTCATTTTTTTGATTTGATGCGACTGTTTCTCGAAGCAGAACCGGTTCGGGTCTTCGCCTCAGCGGCGCAAGACGTGAACCATCTGGCGGAACGGTATAACGGGGAGCAACCGGACATCTGGGATAATGGCTATGTGATCATCGATTTTGATAATGGTTGCCGGGGGATGCTCGATCTTTGCATGTTTTCCGATGGCGTTCGGTTCGAGCAAGAAGTTTCACTGGTCGGCGATTTGGGTCGACTGGATTGCCAAATTCCCGGACCCTTTCGGGTTGCCGGGGCACTGCCCGAACCAGCCCGTTTGATTTTATCCTCGCGCGCGCCATCGACGCCAGTGACGGAACACATCCTTGTGCCGGAAGCGGCCCTGAATGCGGGTTCGCATCAGGGCGCTACGTTTTTCCAACATCAAGCATTCCTTGCTGCCGTGTTACGCGGCGGCCCGCCTGCGGTCTCGGTTGAGGATGGTCTGATGGCGGTGCTCATGGGGCTTGCGGCCCAGGCCTCGGCAAGCACCGGCAAGGCAGTTGGGATTGATGCTCAGAATTTCAGGCTGCAGCGATGATGACGACTCTATTTAAAGAAGAAAGCCATGCCGCCCAAGGACGTAATGGGGCGGGCGCCTTTCCGAAAATTTACGTGCCGAACGATGCGGCGGATGTCGGTTTTGGTGTCGAGCATTTTCTGGCGCAAGGGCCAGCCCTAAAGCTGGCGTTACGGCAACACGGGGCTTTGTTATTTCGGGGTTGCGGGGTGAACAGCGCGGATGACTTTGAGGGGGTGCTGGACGCCGTGTCGTTTGAGAATATGCCTTATGTCGGCGGTGCAGCACCGAGGCGTCAAATCACCCACCGCCGAATTATGACGGCGAATGAAAGCCCCCCCGATGAGAAGATACCGCTGCATCATGAAATGGCCCAAACAAGTCATCCGCCCGATTACATTTTTTTCTATTGCGACACCGCGCCGACGTTGGGTGGCGCAACGACGGTATTCGATTCAAGAGAAGCATTTGATCTACTCAAGTCAATCGACGCAGCGTTGGCCACGCAATTGGAAGTGGAAGGGGTGCGGTATACCCGGGTTATGCCGGCTGAAACGGATCCTGGCTCGCCCATTGGCCGAAGTTGGCGGGAAACGTTTCAAGTCGAAACGAAAGCTGATGCGGAGCGGGTCATGCAAGACCAAGGCATGCGTTGGCAGTGGCTTGCCGGGGACGAGGTGCGAACCGAATCCCCGCTGCTGCCGGCCGTTCGGCATGACCCAGTGAGTGGCCGAAAAACTTTTTTCAATTCAGTCATTGCGGCGTTTACGGGTTGGAATGATACGCGTAACGTGGGCCATCGCGCGGTCCAACTCGGATCAGGAGCATATTTGCCGAGCGCGGTCTTTGAGCAGTTTTTGGCGAGCGCTGCCGCGCTGGTCGTGAATATCCCGTGGCAGATTGGCGATATGTTGTGGCTCGATAATCGCTTGGTGATGCATGCCCGTCAGCCCTTTGAGGGCCCGCGGCAGATCTACACCGCCATTGCGATTGAGTCTGAGTGATGCGCCGGGCCTCGAATTAGCTGGCTTCGCGTTTAAACAACACGAGGGGCTCCCAGTCGCCTTGAAAGCTTTGAGTATTCTGCCATTGCGGCTCGGCCGGCACGGCCAAGCGGACCGCAGGTTCAATGCCGGCAGGCGTAAACTCAAAAGCCTGGACTGACCTTTGATCAAGATCGAGTATCGAGAAACCCGGCCAACGGTGCCCCGTTAAGGTGCCCGCGTTGATCACGGTCAATGTTTTGAAGGCCATGATCGTTCGAAAATGCAGATGACCGTTGATGAGCCAGTCATGCTGTCCCGCTTTAATAATCTCATCCAGGGTTTCATTGCGCTCGATGGGCATGGTTTGGGTGCCAGGCCAGGCCTTTTCTAAGTCTCTGTCGCCCATGCCATGACACAGTAATAAGCGCTGATCTTGGTAAGTGATCGTGGCGGTCTTTTTAAGGGCTTGCAAATACCGCAAGGCACTTGCCGATAGATCTCGCGCTCGGTGCGCCATGGGTAGGTGTCGAACCTTGTCTTCGAGGAGCCATCGATCATGATTGCCGGCAACGGTTGTGACCTCATGCTCTAAAAGCAGCTCGATACATCGATTCGGGCAACCCGGGCCATCAACAATGTCGCCCGTGCAGACAATGGACTTGACCCCGGTCTCTTGAAAAAATTCAAGCGCTTTGGCGAGTCGCTCATGCTCACTATGAACGTCACCGATCAAGCCAATCAGGTGGGGTTGTGTTGTGGCCATCATATGCAGATTATTATCCTGTTTAAGACCCTTACGAGCACCCGTCGATTATTGGTCAATTTGGCCGTCTTGCCTGGCCGCGGCGATTGACGCGTCGCCGGGATCTTTCAGCGTTGGGTTAATTGCCAAAACGGTAGCGAATTTTCAGAACCAATGAATCGACGAGGGCCTGCTCCCAAGCCTCAGATAATTGGTTTGAGAAGCTCGAGCGGACATTGCTTGGCAGATCCGAGCCGCGGGTATAAACCACAAACAAATCAGACAACGGGGCAATTTCCCAACGGTATCGCGCTTGGAAGGATAACCGGCTGATCGAAAAGTCCCGTGCCGGGCCGCCGCCTGAGGCATCCGCCATCAATTGGCCGCCGGTGGCCGGCAAACGCCAACGGTCACGTTCAAACGCTTTAATACCGACCCATTGCAGGCTGAGCCGAGCTTGCTGACTGGCGGTGACGAAGTAAGACAACTCAAGTTTGGGCCTGAGGCTCTCTGAATGAAATCGCGTGAAGTCGGGTCCTGCGTCGTGGAGCAACCAACCCGATCGGGTTTCGTATTTAAAATCAAGCGTGGTCGAGAGCCGGTCGGTCGGTTGGTAGGATAATGCGAGGCTGAAAGACCGGTTTTGACCGCCAATGTCCTCCTGCCGCATATTGGCCCTTAGACGATAGCTGAAAGGCCTCGCACTGTCGCTACGGTAATTTACGCCGGTTTGGAATCGATCTTGTAATCGATAGGAGCCATTACCATCGCTGTTACGGTCTTCCCATCGTTTGGGATAAAAGTCGAGTTTGAGTTCCAGTTGCGTATTATCGAAGAATCGAAGTTCTTGCGCGCCAGAGAAGCCAAGGCGGGTTTGCTCTCCTGCAAAATTCCATTGCTGCGTAATCACAAGGTCGGTTTCCCGGCCTTTCAGACGTTTCAGATCGGATTGAACGCGCTCAAAACGATATCGATAACCCTTGGCATCATTTCTTTGTAAGAAGCCGAAGTCACTGATATCAAGATTTTGATCAAAGTAATCCAGAGTGAGTTTATGTTGCAGGCCCTGTTGGGGTCGAAAGACGATATCGGCAAAGGCGCCATGGCCGGACTCAATTTCGGTATCACTGTGCAAAGTTTGAAGGTCGACGATGAGTTTGCCGTTTTGACTAAGATGATGCAGGTCGATCCCAAGCGTCTGTGCGGTTTGGTCTTTGTGACCGACTTCTGTCACCAAGAGCCCCAGAGCATTTCGACCGGAACCCTGCGTGTTTTCATACAGAATTCTGGCCGCGGTAAAGTCTCGCCCGAATTGTGTTTGGCGAACGGAGTTACCGGCTTTTTGCCCGATCAGTTCGGTATCATCCTCAAGGGCAACTAACAATCCATAACGCAGTGGGCCCGATTGTCCGGTCAATTTTGTCGCCGCGATTAACTCGCTGGGTTGATTGGTCTCGGTCAGTGACAACGCGATCGACTTATCGGTGAGAGCTCTTGGCGGCGCGCCAATTCGTCGGGTATTAATCAGCGTTGTTGGCGTGCCGCCACCAGAGCCCCAGCCTGGATTGGCGCGTGGCGAGGTTGTGAAGATCTCTTGGCCTTCCAAAAAGAAGGGGCGTTTTTCAGGGAAAAACGTCTCGTAACTGGTCAGATTCACCACAACGTTGTCGGACTCGACATTGCCGAAATCGGGATTAAAGGACCCTGTGACTTGAAAGGCCGTGGTGGGCCGCCAAAACAGATCGAAACCCGCTTTTTGGGTCGCGGTATCGTCGACCCCATCGAGACTCGATGACAGATAAGGGTAGAACGTTAGTTGCTGCTTGGGTTTAATGCCTTTAATTTTAGTTTTGGGGAAACGGGACAAAAACCGGTTTTGGGTTCTTGGGAGTCCTGGGTACGCCCAGTCTTCATCGAGGCTCGCGGCAGCGCGTTGGATATAGATGCCGATGTCTCTGTCGCCTGAGTCGCTGGCGGGCAACGTCATCATCGACCAGGGGAGCATCATCTCTACGCTCCAGCCTGTCTCGGTTCGCTGGCTGGCGCCGCGCCACGGACCGTCCCAGTTACTAGAGTATTGCCGCTCTGGCAGGACGGTGCCGTCCATCAAAGACCCGCCTAGGTTCACGGCGAACCAGTAGGCGTAGAGCCCGGTGCCGGAAGTGTCGATCGAGAGTGAAATTCGATCTCTGTTAACGAATTGATCGCGAGCGCTCAGACGTTCAACGAGCGTCTCTGGGGGCTGGGTCATCAGGGCAGAAAAATACAATCCGCGCTCGGTATAGAACACCTTAATCTTAGTTTCGAGCGGCGCATCGGCCAGTGTGTCGGGAGAGATCACTTTAAAGCCGGAAAAAGAAGGAATGTCTTGCCAGGCTAGCTCGTCGATGGCGCCATCGATGACGATCCGCGTCTCGAGTTCGCTTCGCATCAATAGAGCGTCGGGCAACCCGCTTGCAAACAGGTTGCAGCTCAGGCTCGCGCAAAGTGCTGCTAAACCGATCGCGATCAACGACGGTCGCTTATTTGGAAATGGGTTGCTTGTCATAGGCCTTTGAATTCTCGATCGTCGTCTTAAACCAAGGTTCGCGACTTCAATAACGGTGTACGCGGCGGCTCAGGGTATGGCGCAGTCGCGGGATAATACAGGATGTGCGTCGAGCTTGCGAATGCTGGCTTCGATTTCGATGTGTCCTGAGATGCGCCGCAATGGCCCTTGTTTAAGACGCAGCTGATCTGCAGGACAGTGGTCGGACTGGGCACGCGTCAATCGCTCTGGCGTAAGTCGGATTAGGTCGGTATGGTATTGGTCAGCCGCTCGTAATTTCGAGCAGGCTTTCTAGGCGTTGTTTTGAGCAGAATCCAAAAGGCGCCTTAATCGTGAATAACCTGACCTAGGTCAGTCATTTAAAACCTAAGCAAGATGCTTAACCAACGTAAGACAAGGAGCTTTAGCGATGACACTGTCCCCATCAACGACACCAGAATTATTGGTAGAACAACGAGGCAGAATCGCCATCATGACGTTGAATCGTCCGGAGCGATACAACGCGATCAGCCGCGATATGCTCAACGAATTATCTGCAAAGATGGTTGAAGCCAATAAGGATCCCGAAATTCGGTGCATCGTCCTAACCGGCGCCGGTAAAGGGTTTTGTTCTGGCCTTGATCTGATCGGCGTGGGCGAAGGCAGTATTGGTGGCGGCGATGCCAAGGGCGCTAATCGGCCGGCTCGACAATTGTTTGATTTGCGAGATGCGCCCATTAACGTCATGTGGAATATCGATACGCCCATTGTTTGCGCCTTAAATGGTCCGGCGGCGGGCTATGGCATGGATGTCGCGCTTTTGTGCGACATGAGAGTCGCGTCCGTTACGGCCAAGATGGCGGCGGTTACGGCTAAGCGTAATGTGGTGCCAGAGAGCGGTGGGACGTGGCTGCTACCCCGGTTAATCGGTTGGGGAAAAGCCGCTGAATTGTACTATCGGGCCCGGACAGTTGATGCCGAGGAATGTTTGTCCATGGGGTTGATCAACACGATTGTGCCGGCGGATGAACTCATGGCAACCGCCCTGCAGTGGGCCGAAGAGATTGCCGATAACGCGCCAATGGCGGTGCAGACTACCAAGCGCATGATGCGCATGGGGCTCGAAGAGTCTTATGACACGGCGGTTGATCACTTGATGGTCCACCTAGGCGGTATGTTTCAAAGTGAAGATTTCAAAGAAGGGGTTCAAGCCTTTTTAGAAAAACGTAAACCAGAGTTTACCGGTCGATAAAGTGCACCCCTGCTGCGTTTGCTTAGCATGCAGCAGGGGTGAGGGTTATCAAGAAGCGGCTTGTTTTTTCTTGTAGGGCGGCCCCATTTTAGCCATTAATTTTGAAATGCTGGCGGTTTGTTTGTAGACCGCCTTGGCATGGCTAAAGGTTTTGAAGCCTTCGACGCCGTGATAAGACCCCATGCCGCTCGGTCCGACCCCGCCAAACGGTAATTCCTCCTGAGCGATATGCATAATGACGTCATTGAGCGTCACCCCACCTGAGGTGGTCTCATCGAGGACCTGCCGGGTCTCTTTTTCATCATGCCCAAAGTAATACAGGCCAAGCGGTCGGTCGTGATCATTCACGTAATCGATGGTTTCACTGACGTCTTGATAGGTTTTTATTGGGAGCAATGGCCCGAAAATTTCTTCCTGCATACACAGCATGTCGTCGGTGGGGTTCAGCACAAGGGTTGGCGGAATGCGGTGATGCTCTTGCTGGCTGAAATCCTCGTTGGCAGGATTAATGGCAACGATCTCGGCGCCTTTAGATTCGGCGTCCGTAAGGTAACTTTGGAGCCGGTCGTAGTGACGTTCATTAATGATCGAGGTGTAGTCTTCATTGTCTTTGAGCGTGGGGAACATCTCGGTGACGGCCGTTCGGGCGGCTTCGACAAATTCGTCACGGTCTTCTTCCGCCACCATCACATAGTCTGGGGCAAGACAAATTTGACCGGCATTCATCGTATTGCCATTCATCACATTTCGAGCGGCCAATTTGATGTCAGCAGAACGACCAATGATGACCGGTGATTTGCCACCGAGTTCTAGGGTTACCGGCACCAAGTTCTCAGCTGCGGATCGCATCACGTGTTTGGCCACACTGGTGGCACCGGTGAATAACAGATGATCGAACGCTAGCTCGCTGAAGGCTTGACCAACGTCAGGACCACCCGTAAAGACCGCCATTTCGTCTGGATCAAAGCTGCTTTCAATTAAGCTTTTCATTAAGTCTGACGTCTCAGGGGAGTATTCGGAAGGTTTGATCATCGTTCGATTGCCAGCGGCTAAAATACCCGCCAGGGGCGCAAAAGTGAGTTGTACTGGAAAATTCCAAGGGCTAATGCAGCCGACAACCCCAAGCGGTTGGAACTCGATCCGAGAGCGGCCGCCAAGCAAATTCAGTGGGAATAGGGTGCCGCGTTTTTCTGGCTTCATCCAAGTGTTGACCTGTTTGATGGCATTTTTAAGCGGACTGATGGCGCCATCGATGTCGGCCATTTTTGACTGATCCAGGCTGCGGTGACCAAAATCGCGTCGCATTGCATCGCACAAAGCGTCACCATTTTGCTCGAGCAGGGCAATACAGCGCTTAAGTCGGTCGATCCGGAGCGCCGTACTCACGTGACCGCCGGCGATTTGCGCGGCCTTTTGCGACTTAAGTCTTAATTGCATGTCGGTGATGACGTCTGTTGTCATAATAGTGTTCCCTTTTTCTAACATTTTCATTTTGATTTTCTGAGCAGATCCTGTCGCTGCCGCCGCGGCGTGATGATCATTCGACGACACTCTCTTCGTTATTCTCCGCGTCTGCAGACTGCGCGAATGTGGGCTGCGATCAGATCGTTATACAACGATCTGATCGCCACGCCTAGTATCGCCATTATGGATGAGTCTCTAAGGCTTGCGCAAACTGGGCGAAGGTACTGGCGCCCTGAGCGCCTAATCGTTGACCATCCTGGCGCCGAGGCACGGCCTCAAGACTTCAGGTGTTATGTTATGACCGATGCGTTAGGCCATCAATTCAATGGATGGTCGCGTCAGCGCATAAACCAGGGCATCGTGTTTGGCATCATGGAGTGTTAAACCGTCTTTTTCTTCGCGCAAGAATTGCGCGCCGGTTTTGATCGCAACTTGGCGACTGGCGGTATTATGAGTCGACATTTTTATCAGTACTTGTTTGAGTTCGAGTTGTTGAAGACCCAGGGTTGCGAGCGCGCGCGCCGCCTGGCTTGCGTACCCGCGTCCAGTGCAGTCGGACCTAATCCAATAGCCTAGGTTGGCGGCGCCGTCGTGGGTTGGTGAATCAAGGCCAACGCTGCCGATGAGCGCGCCGGTGGCGCGTTCTTCAATTAAAAAGGCGTACTGGGTTCGGCTCCGCCAGGTCGCTTGAGCGAATTGGATCCAGGTTAGGGCATCGCGGCGCGAGTATTTTGGGTGGCACCAAGGTAAAAAGGGTCTTAATTCAGTGCTTGAGGCTCGCACGGCTTGAAAGAGCCTTTCCCGATCCGTGTCGGTGAAGGCCTTCAGCGTTAACTGTCCAAGTATCACCTTCGGTTCGAGACGTTGCTTAAACTGGGTCACTGGTTGTCTCCTGACTTTGCTGCCCGCACCCGTTACTGCAAGCAGACAGATCTGTTAAACTCCCGTTTTTCGCCGGAAAGGTCAATAAAACGTGGCAAAAAATTTATATCAGAAAGTGTGGGCCGATCATCTGGTTGGACCATTAGAGAATGGTCAGTTTCAGGTCTTCATGGGCTTGCATCTGATTCATGAAGTGACCAGTCCCCAGGCCTTTGGCATGCTCAAAGACAAGGGTTTGGCCGTTGCTTATCCAGGCAGAACCTTTGCAACGGTAGATCATATTATTCCAACGGATGATCAGCGTCGGCCCTTCAGTGATCCGATGGCGGAGCGGATGATGGCGGTGCTGAGCGATGCGACTGAAATGCATGGCATTGAGTTCTTTCAGCCCAATTCAGGCAGCCAAGGGATTGTTCATGTCGTGGGCCCGGAGTTGGGTTTGACCCAGCCCGGTATCACCATTTGCTGCGGCGATAGCCATACCTCAACCCACGGCGCTTTCGGGTGCATTGCGCTCGGCATCGGTACCAGTCAGGTCCGAGACGTGCTGGCGAGCCAAACCTTGGCCATGGACCCGCTGAAAGTCCGCCGAATTGAAGTAACCGGGCAGCTTGCCCCTGGCGTGACGGCAAAAGATGTGACGCTGCATATCATCCGGATACTTGGCGTTAATGGCGGCGTCGGCTATGCCTATGAATATGCTGGCGATGTCATTGATGTCATGACCATGGAAGAGCGAATGACGGTCTGCAATATGAGTATTGAGGGCGGCGCTCGTTGCGGTTATATCAATCCGGACCAAACGACTTTTGAGTATTTAAAGGGCCGGGAACGGGTGCCAAGCGGCGCAGGTTTCGAGCAAGCCGTGATTCGTTGGGCGGGCTATGCCAGTGACCCAGATGCCAGCTATGACGATGTTGTGGTGATTGATGGCAGCGCCATTGAACCGACGGTGACCTGGGGCGTGACACCGGGTCAGGCGCTCGGCATCAGTGAGCGCATTCCAGATCCGGCAGCAGCAGAGGGCTTAGATCAAGAGCTCATGACCGATGCGTTGCGCTATATGCAGCTAGAGGCGGACGCACCGATCAAAGGAACCAAGGTCGATGTTGCGTTTATTGGAAGCTGCACCAATGGTCGGTTGAGTGATTTTCAAGCGGTCGCGGCAGCAATTCAAGGTTATAAGGTGGCGCCCGACGTGCGAGCCATCGCTGTTCCGGGTTCTGAAAAGGTGGATGCTGCCGCCAGAGCGTTGGGCTTACATCATATTTTTACCGAGGCTGGGTTCGAGTGGCGCAAACCAGGCTGCTCCATGTGTTTGGCGATGAATGCTGACAAGTTAGTGGGCGATGAAGTTTGCGCCTCGAGTTCAAATCGAAATTTTATGGGGCGACAGGGTTCCTCTAGCGGTCGGACTATTTTGATGAGCCCGATTATGGTGGCAGCCGCGGCAATTCAAGGCGCGGTGGCAGATGCGCGAGAAGTCTTTCAGCTGGAGAAGACATCATGAATGATCTCGTCAAAAGAAGTGGGCGGGGCATCTATGTTCAGGGTAACGACATTGATACCGACCGCATTATTCCCGCGCGGTTTTTAAAATGTGTGACCTTTGACGAGCTAGGGCCTGCGCTGTTTTATGATGAACGGTTTGATACCCAAGACGTGTCCAAGGGGCATATATTGGATGCGCCAGCCCATCAAGGTGCCAGCGTTATGATCTCGGACGCGAATTTCGGTTGTGGGTCGAGTCGTGAGCATGCACCGCAAGCACTGCAGAAATTTGGGTTTGAGGTGATCATTGCCGAAAGTTTCGCGGAAATTTTTCAGGGTAACTGTACGACCCTTGGCATGCCTTGTTTGGTGATGGATAAAGCGCAACGAAAAGCGCTGGCGTCCCTCGTGGGTCATCATCCCGATGCAGAGTTCTTGATTGACCTTCAGGCACAAACCCTCACCTTCGCCAATGAACGGTTTTCGTTCACGATGAAAGACAGTTCGCGAGAAGCATTTTTAACCGGGCGGTATGATCCGTTGGATGAATTGTTGGTTGCCCATGAGGCGATTCAGGCCGTGGCCGCCAGATTGCATTATTCGGATCAATCGGGATGAGTACGCCAAGAAGTATCGAGATTTATGACACGTCGCTGAGAGATGGCAATCAAGGGGAAGGGGTTAATCTGTCTTTGGTTGATAAGCTCGCCATTGCGGAGATGCTGGATGCTTTAGGCGTTATGTACATTGAAGGCGGTTGGCCGGGTTCGAACCCAAAAGATAATGACTTTTTTTTAGCCTGTCAGGATAAAACCTTTGAACAAGTTCAGGTCTCCGCATTTGGCTCGACCCATCGCTCGGATTGTTTGCCTGAGGACGACCACTTTCTGGGCATGTTGGTGCAAGCCAAAGCCGACGTGACCTGTATTTTCGGGAAGTCCTGGGATTTACATGTCGAGCAGGCGCTACGAATAAGCGCCGAGCGGAATCTTGAGATGATCGAAGGCTCTGTGGCTTACTTAAAGCAAACGACCCAAAAACCTGTTTTTTATGACGCCGAACATTTTTTCGACGGCTTTAAGAGTGACCCTGGCTATGCGCTTGCAACCCTTGAATCCGCCCTTGCCGGCGATGCAGATCGGGTAATTTTATGCGACACCAATGGTGGCGCGTTGCCCCACGAAATCGAAACTGCGATTAAAGCCGCCCAAGGCCATCTTCCTCAAATTCAATTGGGGATTCATGTCCACAATGATGGCGGCTTAGCCGTCGCCAATACCCTTCGAGCGGTCGAAACCGGTGTCTGCCAGGTGCAAGGCACCATAAACGGCATTGGTGAACGCTGTGGCAACGTCGATTTAACAACCATTATTGCCAATCTAGAATTGAAATATGGCTTTCGTTGCTTGCCTGAGGGGCGCCTTAAAGGTTTGACTCGGTTGTCCCGCAAAGTTTGGGAAACATTGGCCTTTGATGGGCCGCTTGGGCAGCCCTATGTTGGCAGTTCAGCCTTTGCTCATAAGGGTGGTGTGCATGTTTCAGCGGTTCAACGAAACCCTGAGACCTACGAGCATGTCACGCCAGATAGCGTGGGCAATAGCCGTAAAATATTGATCAGCGAGTTGTCGGGCGGCGCCAATGTTCGGGCAAAATTGGCCAACCGTTACCCAGAATTGGAAGGCAAGACGTCGGCTTCGAAAATTCTTGAGGATATCCAAGACAAGGAACATGCCGGGTATTCCTTTGAGAACGCAGACGGCAGTTTTGATTTGTTGGTCCGTCGTCATTTAGGCCATTTTAGCCCCTGTTTTGAACCGATTTATTATCGTATTTATTCGCCGGCGAACGAGTCGGCGGCTGACCAAAATGATGTCACGATTGCGGGTGCGATTGAAGCCTCGGTTAAAGTGCGCATTGGTGATGAGGAAATACTCTGTGCGGCTGAAGGCAATGGCCCGGTGGACGCTCTAAACCAAGCATTAAGGCAAGCCTTGCAAGCACGTTTCCCGGAAATTAGTGGTCTGCATTTGACCGATTACACGGTTCGGGTGATTAACTCAACGCAGGAAACCGCAGCGAAAGTCCGGGTTCATCTCGAGCACACGTTCGAGGCTGGGACCTTTGGGACAGTGGGTGTGAATGTCGATGTCATCAAAGCCAGTTGGAATGCCTTAATTGAGGCGTACCATTATGCCCTCATGCAGCATCGTGATTTTCAATCTGAACAGAGCGATTTGAATAACGCCTAGTTTGCACCCAAGGATAGACACACATGACCTGGGAAAATCGCTGGCACCCTTTGCTCGAACGTTGGGTCACTGTCACCAGTCATCGTGGCAGTCGACCCTGGCTTGGTGGCCGGGTCGGGGAGGCATCCGTTTCACAGCATTACGACCCAGGGTGTTATTTATGCCCTGGCGGCGCGCGGATATCGGGCATCAAGAACGACGACTACACGGATTGTTTCGTCTTTGATAATGACCACCCGGCCTTTAACTCGACCGCACCAGAACCCATGCCCGCGGCGGGGATCTACCAAAGTGCCCGGGCTGATGGCTTGTGTCGGGTGTTATGTTATACCCCAGATCATGGCGGTCGGCTGAGTGGGTTGTCCAAAGGCCAGTTCCAAGACGTTGTTCGGTGTTGGCGTGATCAAACCGATCAGTTGATGCGGGACGCGGGTTATGAGCATGTTTTTATATTTGAAAACAACGGCGAGGTGGTTGGGGTGTCAAACCCGCATCCGCATTGCCAGATTTATGCGACCCCTTTTGTGTTTCATACCGTTCAACAAGAGATTCAGGCGGTTGGACGTTTTCGACAGACAGACGGGGATAATTTGTTTGAGGCGATGATTCGGTCTGAGCAAGCTGATGGCCGTAGAATTTTAGTCGAAACCGAAGACTGCCTCGCATTTGTGCCTTATTTTGCACAGCTGCCTTACGAAACCTTCATCGTGCCAAAAGGTCCTTGGCAACGCCTGCCATTGATGCCCGAGCGAGTGCTCGATGCCATGGCCATGGCGCTGCGGGCTGTTCTTAAGATGCAAGATCAATTGTGGCCCACGCCTCAGTCCTACATTCTATCGGTGCACCAGGCGCCCAAATCGTTACCCCTCGACCATGATTATCGATGCTATATTCGGTTGCAACCGATGCTTCGGGGCCCAGGGTTACAGAAATATTTGGCGGGCGTTGAAACCGGTGGCGGTCAATTTTTAAATGATGGCTCGCCAGAGGAAAAAGCCGCTGAATTGAGCGCGGCAGGCGCGCGGGCTCAATAAAGACGGTGGATCAGTTGCGCCGTTGTTGAGTGCGGCGAGTCCTGCTTTGGCGCGCAGGTTGAGGCGCTAGTTTTAGAGGGCTTATCTTGGTGCCAAGTAATAAGGCCTTCGCGCTGGCAATCCGAGGGGTCAACGGTTAGCCCCATGGGGGCTGTTTGAGGCAGTCGTTGGCGAATTGAAGGCCTTCGGTTTGATAACGTTGCGTTGGCTTGGATCAAACAATTACACTGGCGCAGAGACCTCAGACGGTTTTCGCCTTGGAAAGGCCAAGCCTGGGCATCAAAAAAGGCATCAAAAATGGCATCAAAAACGGATGAGTTCAGGCAAGGGATTCTAGGCGAAGGGTTCTAAGCAATCGATGCGAGGCAATCGATGCAAGGCTAGGGTTTTGCAACGCCAGGGTGATGCAAAGAACCCCTGCCAGATGTCCGAGATTCGTTCCAAAGATCGATCATCCGGGTGCGCGGCGCGCCAGAGGCGCACTTAAAAAGTCAAAAATCAAAAATCAAAAATCAAAAGAACAATAGGAGAAGGTAATGAAAGTCGATACCCATTTAACTCAAAATTGGCGCAAGGTGCCGGCAGCGGTTCAGGCGGCCGAAGCCGACGGTTATGACGGCGTTGGTACCGCTGAAATGAACCATGATCCGTTCTTCCCGTTGCTCCTCGCGGCGGAACACAGTGAGTCGATTGAAATTAGAACGGGCATTGCGGTTGCTTTTGCTCGGTCGCCGATGATTCTTGCCAATCAGGCCCATGATCTGAATGCCTATTCGAAGGGTCGGTTTACCTTAGGTCTGGGGTCTCAAATTAGGCCGCACATCACCAAGCGGTTTTCAATGCCCTGGGGTGCGCCAGCGGCGCAAATGAAAGAACTGATTCAGGCCATGCGGGCAATTTGGGCCAATTGGTATGACGGCGAACCGCTTCGATTTGAAGGCAAATATTATAACCATACGCTCATGACACCCGCTTTTACGCCGGAAGATACTGAGTATGGTGCGCCGAAGGTTGTGTTGGCGGCGGTTGGGCCGATTATGACGGAAGTCGCGGGGGAAGTGGCCGATGGTTTGATTATCCATCCCTTTAGTAATGAAAAATATATCCGGGACGTCACGTTGCCGGCGATCGATCGAGGCCTTGCTAAATCAGGACGATCTCGAGCGGATTTCGAAATCAGCTATACGCCCTTTATGGTTTCCGGAAACGATGAGGCGACCTTTGAGGCTGAAAAATTAGCGGCTAAGAATCGAATTTCATTTTATGGGTCAACGCCGGCATACAAGCAGGTCTTGGGGGTTCATGGCTGGGGCGACCTGCAAATTGAATTAAATGCCTTATCAAAACAGGGTCAATGGGCTGAAATGTCGAATCTAATCAGCGACGAGATGCTCAACACCATGGGCATCATGGCGGCGCCTTCAGACATCGTGCCAGAGATAAAACAGCGTTATGGCGACTTCATGGATCGGACCAGCGGTGCCTTTGGATTCGTTGACCAGGACACGCGGACCGCAATGGTTGCTGCTCTGCGAGCGGGATAGTCGCGGTGGATGCGGTAGAACTCCCCCGGAGCCTGGTGTCGACGGTTCGGTCTGAGCTGAAAATTTTAGATCAACGAGGGTTGCCCGAAACAGTGGCCTACCTCTCCTGTACCGAGCTTTCGGAGGTTATCGCCGCGATAAAAAGCCTCGCGGTAAGAGGCGCGCCTGCCATTGGTCTTGCGGCCGCTTATGGGCTGCTGCTAGGACTCGAGGATTGCCCTGATGACGCAGCCAGTATTCAGGCCGAGCTGGTTGCTCGGGGTCACGCACTGATTGCTGCCCGACCAACGGCGGTGAATTTGTCCTGGGCCGTTGAGCAGATGTTGCAGTTTGCGGCAACGCAGTCTGCGGCGATGGGTGAGACAGGTTGGCGAGACCGGTTATACGCCCAAGCCACCGCCTTGTTTAACGCCGACCGGGCAGCTTGCCGTGCGATCGGTGTTGCGGGCGCTGGGCTAATCAAAGATAGGCCATCCGTGCTGACCCATTGTAATGCGGGCTCCCTGGCCGTTTCCGAGTACGGCACGGCGTTGGCGCCCATCTATCAAGCTCAGGCTGATGGCTTGCCGGTTCAGGTTTGGGTGGATGAAACCCGTCCTGTGCTGCAAGGCGCGCGGTTAACGGCCTATGAATTAATGGCCCATGGGGTGCCTTGTCGACTGATTACCGACAGTATGGCGGCTCATGTCATGTCACAAGGCTTGGTCGACCTCGTGCTGGTGGGTGCCGACCGAGTTGCGTTGAATGGTGATGCCGCGAATAAAATCGGCACGCTGGGCGTTGCGATCTTGGCCAAGCATTACGGGATTCCGTTTTATGTCGCGTGTCCTTGGTCGACCGTTGATCTTGCAACGCCTACGGGCGCGGACATCATCATCGAAGAACGCGCAGCCGATGAAGTCCGTCAAATTCAGGGGGTTTGGACCGCGCCGCATAACGTGCCCGTGTTTAATCCTGCGTTTGATGTGACACCGGCTGATTTAATTGCCGGCATTATTACCGAGCGCGGCATTCTGATGCCAAACGCTTTGTCCGAGCCGGCTTGCGGGGCTGAACATGGCTGAACAAGAAGGGGTCATTAAGTTTAGCTTTGAATTTCAAAAACGTGAAAATGTCCCTGAAGTGCCTTGGGAAGTGCAGGCCTGGCGAGACCTTTTTGTCCGTTACGAATTGATTGGTCAGTTGTCAGGCCGGTATGACGGCTTTGGGTTTGGTAACTTGAGCTGTCGAGTTGGTGCGGCTTTTAGTATCACCGCCACTCAGACCGGCGGACTCAAGTGCCTTGAGGATTCAGATTACGCCTTGGTTGATGATTGGTCGCTTGCGCGTAATCACTTGTCGGCATCGGGGGTTAAAGAGCCCTCCTCGGAGTCTTTAACCCATGCCGCGATTTACGACAGTGATCCCGGGGTTCAATTTGTGTTCCACGTCCACAGCCCTGCCATCTGGCAAGCTCGTCAGCAATTAAGGTTGCCTGAAACTAGTGCAGAGACCCCATATGGCACGGTTTTGATGGCGCAAACCTTGAAATCGCTTGCTCGAGAACTGGGACCCGATGGCATCATCGCGATGGCAGGCCATGAGGATGGCATCATTTCTTGGTCAACGACGGCCGTGGGCGCTGGATCATTGATCTTCAAGGCGCTGCATCAGCAAATGAGCTGATCATGGAGGTATCGTGGAAATATCGATTGGCGCTTTTTTTTTCTAAGGAATAAGGCAACAATCAAGGTTCAATAAAAGGGAGACCCTATGTTTTCGAACAAACCATTGCTCTTGGCAATTGGCGCCGGGGTGCTTGTCATTCTGATCGCCGGGACCTTAATGTTCGAAGGAGACGATCAGGCGCCTGAAAACACTCAAATCGTCACGTTACCGATTCCTGAGCCGCTGCCTGTGGTTGAGGTGGTCGCGATTACGCCGGAACCCGAGCTGGAACCCGAGCCCGAGCCAGAACCCGAGCCCGAGCCGGAACCGATAGAGCCGGCGTTTGTTCTACCCTTGCTCAATGATAGCGATGGTTTAATTCGCGATGGTTTGGTGAGTCTCAGCCGGCACGAAGGCATGAATCAGTGGGTGGCGGTGAATGACCTGATTCGAAAATTTGTTGGGTTCACGAATGGCGTGTCAGAAGGGCGCGTCGTTCGAAATCCTGTTGAGATTTTAGCGCCGAGCGGCAAGTTTTTAGTGTTTCAGTTAGATGATGAAACCTACGCCATCGATCCAAAAAGCTACGATCGCTACGATTTGTTTGTCAATATTTTTGAATCACTCGACAGCGAAGGCACGGCAGCGTTGTATCGATTAGTCTTGCCTTTGCTCGATCAGGCCTACTCTGAGCTTGGTTTGCCCAATGGCAGTATGAACGATACTTTGTTTGCCGCCATCGGTCGGTTGTTGGAAGTGCCCGTTATCGCGGGTGAAGTGCGTTTGACTCGGCCCGTTGTGATGTATGAATACGAAGATGAAGCGCTCGAGCGACTGAGTCCCGCCCAAAAACAGGTTGTAAGAATGGGGCCGATCAACACGCAGCGGTTGCAGCGAAAACTCTCGGAGATATCACGCGCGCTGCGAGTGGCGCTCGAGACCAACTAACGGGTGGTTTCTAAGCCATTATCCGGTTTGCGGGTGCTTGATTTAACCTTGGCACGAGCCGGTCCAGTCGCGGTTCGTTTGCTGGCGGATTGGGGGGCTGACGTGATCCGGGTAGAGCCGCCGTCCAGCACCCAGGCCCAAGATGTCACGGGTCACCGCGCAGGCTCGGATGCCCAGAATCTTCATCGAAACAAACGATCATTATCGTTGAACCTGAAAGCGGAAGCCGGCTACGGTCTGTTTCTAAAGCTCTTGGCGACCGCCGATATTCTCGTTGAGAACTTTCGGGCGGAGGTTAAATATCGATTGAAGATTGACTATGAGACTTTGAGGCAGACGCATCCAAGTTTGATTTATGCCAGCATCAGTGGCTTTGGCCAAGATGGGCCTTATCGTGATCGGCCTGGCGTTGATCAAATTGTCCAAGGCACCAGCGGGTTGATGAGTTTGACGGGCGAGCTGTCAGGGCCGCCCATGCGCGTTGGGATAGCCATCAGTGATACGTCTGCGGGAATGTTCTTGGGTCAAGGTATTCTCTTAGCATTGATTGAGCGGTCAAAAACGGGCGTTGGTCAGTGGGTCCATACCAGTTTGCTGGAAGCGATGCTGAGCAAGCTTGATTTTCAAGCCGCGCGTTACACGATGTCCGGGGAAAGCCCAGGCAGGGTGGGTAATCATCATCCTACTTTTTCGCCAATGGGGGTCTTTGAGGCGGCCGATGGTTTCGTGAATATCGCCGCCAGCACCACAAAGATGTTCCGCGCATTTTGTGACGTTTTGTCCGTGCCCCAATTGGCCGCGGATGCAAGATTTGAAAGTGGCGCCGGGCGCCTGAAACACCGTGATGCCCTGAATGCGACCATCAACGAATGCACTCGAGCCCTGACCATGCAACAGTTAGTTGAGCAGCTGAACGATGTGGGCTGTCCCTGCGGGCCGATTTACTCGGTTGCCGAAGCCTTCGACGATCCTCAGGCACAACACCTGGGGATGGTCGCCAACGCGCATCATGACGCCTTGGGCGATATCGGCTTGATTCGCAGTCCGATTAATCTGTCCAATCACGCGCCGGTGACTGAATTTGACCGAGCCGCACCTGCGCTGGGCGCACATAATCAAGAAATTTATACGGAGCTCGGGTTAAGTGATCTGGAAATTCAAGCGTTAGAACGCGCCGGGGCGGTTTAGTCCTAAACTGTTGACGGGTATCTCGAGCGACCGGTCTCTGACGGTTTTATCCAAGTCTGTTGATGCCAAGATTCGAGTATTTAAGCATTTTGGAGTTTTGCCATGGAACTGAAGACCAAAAAAATGTTGGCTCATGTCGAAGACGGTATTGGGTGGGTCACCTTCAATCAACCCGAGAAGCGCAATGCGATTTCGCTAGAAATGTGGGCGGCTCTGGGCGAGATTCTCGAGGTGTTTCACCATGATAAAAACGTTCGAGTGGTGGTGATGCGCGGAGCCGGTGGTCGAGCCTTCGTTTCTGGTGCAGATATTTCTGAGTTTGATGAAAAGCGCGGCAGCGCGGCACAGCGCGAAAGCTATGGGGTGGTTGCCGCGAATGCAAACCGATGGCTCGCAAGAATCGATAAACCCATGATTGCCATGATTGAGGGTTTTTGTATTGGCGGCGGTCTTGCGACGGCGCTCAATGCGGATGTGCGGTTCGCGACACCTGCCTCGACCTTCGGTATTCCTGCGGCACGGTTAGGATTGGGCTATGAGCTTTCTGGTTTGAAGGCATTAGTTGATGTGGTTGGTCCTGCCAATGCGCGCGACATCATGATTTCGGCACGCTACTTTGGCGCCGAGGAAGCCCTTCAAATGGGGTTGATTAATTTTATTGTCGAACCCGCTGAACTAAAGGATGCGGTCCACGCTTATGCATTAAAGGTCGTGGGGAATGCGCCGCTGACGGTTCAAGCGGCGCGGAGCGCCATTCGAGAAGTGCTCAAACCCGAATCGTCCCAAGATCCGGCTCGAATCCAAGTGCTGATTGATGGCTGTTTTGATAGCGAAGACTACAAAGAGGGCCGTCAAGCCTTTAAAGCGAAACGGCCGCCCAATTTTAAAGGTATTTAAGTCCGTCCTTACCGCTCTGTCAGAGCCGATGCAGTGGCGCGTTTTAAAGGCTTGAGTAAATAGTCCATGACGCTTTTTTGGCCCGTACTGATATCAACTGTTGCGATCATGCCCGGCATAATGGGTAGGGGGTTGTCATCCAAGCCCAAATAATTTTTCTCGGTTCTGACTCTTATTTGAAAAAAATATTCGCCTGTCTCGTCAACGATGGTATCGGCGCTAATCTGCTCAAGGGTCGCGTCGAGTCCGCCATAGATGGCGAAGTCATAGGCCGTGATCTTTACGGTGGCTTTTTGACCGGGTCGAATAAAAGCAATATCCACAGGTCGAACTTTGGCGTTCACCAGTAGAGTGTCATCAAGCGGAACAATTTCTAGAAGGTCCATCCCGGGCTGAATGACGGCGCGTTCTGTGGTGATCAATATTTGGTTCACAATCCCGTTGGCGGGTGATCTAACTTCCGTTCGAGCCACACGGTCTTGCAGCGCGACCTTAGAATAGCTTAGACGCTCAAGGTCGGCGCGGGTTGCCGTGAGTTCTTCCTGGGCCACCGCGAGATATTGTTGTTGCCGTTCTTGTATTTTTTGTGTGGCCTCCGTGATGACCGAATCTTGAGCGGGCAGCTTCAACTGAATCCCTGCAAGGCGGCCTTCTGCTTCATTGACCGCGGCTTTTAGGCGAATCAGTTCCACTTGTGAAACTGCGCCCGTCTCGACCAGAGGGGCCGTCATCTCCAGTTCTTGGCGCGCATAGTCCGCTGCTTGCGCAAGTTTTTGCAGCTCTCGTTGGAGCTCTTCTTTCGCCTGTTTGTGCTGTGACCTTTGTTGCTCAAGGATGGACAAGTTGCTCTTGAGTTCGTCTTGCCTTGATTTAAATAAGTGGGCTTCATCATCGAAGGATTGCTGCTCGGCGGGTGTGAGGCGCTCTGGTGCGCGCATAGCCTCACCCGAGATCTCGGATTCAATTCTAAGCATTCGGAACGTAAGCGTTGTGATGGCGGATTGGCTTTCATTAAAAGAGGAGGCGAATCGGGTATTGTCGATTTGAAGGAGTACTTGACCCTTTTCGACGCGATCGCCCTCTTGGACAAGCATGGCACTTAAAATGCCGCCTTCCAAATTTTGAACCACTTGGGTTTGACTGGACGCAACGATTCGACCATCGGCTCGAGTGATTTCCTCAAGGGCGGCAAAGTTCGCCCAGACAATCGCGGTCAGGACAAACCCGGCCGTGATCCAAAGCGCTAAATGACTGAGCGGTTGGGTCTGAGTGAGCGCCGCGAATCGGGCAGCATTATCAATTGGTCTGGACGTCATTGCTGCTGCCCGCTGTTCTGCGCTAATTGACTTAGTATGGCGTCTTTGCTGCCATCAGCCATGACTGCGCCACCTCGCATGACGATGACTCGGTCGACCAGTTCTAAAAGGTTCATCCGGTGCGTGATCAAAACCAAGGTTCGGTTCTCGCAATATTGGTGCAATTGCCGAATAAAATCTTGCTCTGCCTGGCGGTCCATAGCGTTTGTGGGCTCATCCAGTAACATCAGAGGCGCTTGGTTAATGAGGGCGCGTGCGATGGTAATCCCTTGACGTTGACCGCCCGATAGAAAGACGCCGCGCTCGCCAACTTGAAAATCAAACCCTTCTGGATGCTGATCAAAGTAGCTCCGAATCCCGCCGAAGTTGGCGGCGTTCAGAATCTGCTCGTCGGTGGCATTGGCCAAACCTAAGCGGATATTGTCCCGAACCGATCCGGCTAAAAGCGTCGATTCCTGGGGAAGATAGCTGATTTGTCGCCGTAAATCGGCTGGATCAAGTTGGTGAATATCAGTGTTATCAATTAATAGGCTGCCGTCGGTTGGCAGGTAAAGTTTAGAAATAAGTCGTTCAATTGTGCTTTTCCCTGAACCGGTTGGGCCAATGATTGCAACCTTCTCGCCCGGGTGAATGTTAAAGCTGACTGAATTCAGTGCCGGCACGGCCTGGCCCGGATAGGTAAAACTTACGGATCTAAATTCGATCGCCGGTTTCAGAGTCGCTCGATGCAGGAACTGATGCTTAAAGTCGCGTTCGCCCGGCAAATTCATCAGGCGGTCAATGGTGCCGTAGGCTGCGAGCGCATGTTGGTAGCGGGTCATGATCGTTGCGATCTGGGTCATTGGGGCGAGCGCGCGTCCGGTTAAAATGGTACAGGCAATCAGCCCGCCAATGCTTAGGTCGCCGGCTTTGATGGCGTAGACCCCGGCGATGACTAAAACAATGGTGGTGGTTTGACCGATTAACTGGATTAGGTTCAGGGTCATCAACGACCCGAGTCTTGATTTTAGTCCGAGGTTGGCCAGTTGGTCTTGCAATTGCTCCCAACGGGCTTGCATCGTACTTTCTGCTTGAAGGGCTTTGATGACTTCTAACGACTGCAGGGTCTCGACCAGCATGGCCGTTTTCCGGGATGATTCTGCAAAGATGTCTTGGATAATGGGGCGAAGTTGTCTTTGAGCCGTGTAGCTGATCGCCAAGACGATGGGTATCACCAAAAGCGGGATGAGACCGATCGGGCCGGCAATCCCGAAAATCAGCCCGATAAAAAGCAGAACGAAAGGTAGATCAATCAGCGTAAGCAACGTGGTCGAGGTAAAAAACTCCCTGAACTGATCAAATTCTTGGAGCTGATTTGCAAAACTACCGACGCGTTTAGGGTGCTCCTGCATCTTCATGTTGAGCACCTGCTCGAAGGTCTCCGAGGATAATAAGAGGTCAGATCGTTTGCCTGCGATATCGAGAAAATAGCCTCGTAGCGATTTCATGACAAAGTCGAAAATAAAAACCAAAGCGACGCCGGATGCGAGGACCCAGAGCGTGTTGGTTGCCTGATTGGGCACCACACGGTCGTAGACGTTCATCACGAACAAGGGGGTGGCGAGCGCAAACACGTTAACGAGTAGCGAGGCCACGAAGACCTCTGAGTAAAGGTGGCGAGACTGTCGTATGACCGACCAAAACCAGTGGCTAGTCAATCGCTCCTGAGCAGAATCACTGGGTACTCTGGCTCTGAGCGTTAATAAGTCGCCGGTGTAGTGGTCTTGTATCAGCGACTTCTCGATCGATGCGGGTTGTGCCTGCGGACCACTGGGAACCATGAGTGCGTCATCAGTGACCGCTGTGATCAGAAGCGCTCGATTGTCGTCGAGCGCTAAGAGACAAGGGCAATCTTGATTAGTGAGCGCCTCAAGTTTCTGGGTCATAATCAAAGGTTCAAAACCGGCTCGTTTTGCAGCTCTGGCGGCGAGTGTCAGGTGGTCAGTGCTCGAATTCGGCTTTGGGAGGCCTGAATAAAGCGCTTCCTCGGAAACGGGCTGGCCCAAAGCGCGGGTGTAAGCGGCCAAGGCAGCACTTGCGCTGCTTGAAATACCGTTTAAATCATAGCGGGCTGGGTTTTCCATCATCGGAGTATAGCATTCGTTATGAAAGTCTCTGATAGACTTATCTTGGTGCGCTAAAACTGGGCTTAAACCATCGTTTTAAGGGTTCCATCCGGTTTAATTAAAGCGGTGTTGCTGCGAAAGTGGATCTAATATGTTGCTGTCTTTGTTCAGCGTTTTAAGGCGCCACCGTTTACCCGTTTCCACTGGTGAGTGGCTGGATCTGTTATCGGCTCTGAATGCGGGTATCGTTTTTTCAAATACTCATCAGTTTTACCACTTGTGTCGGCTGTGCCTGGTCAAAGACGAGCGGTATTTCGATCGGTTTGATCAAGCCTTCAAGGTCTTTATTGACGGTACTGGGGCTGCCGGGTTGAATTTAACGGATCCCGTTTTTGTTGCTGCCATCACAGAGGTTTTTTCAAGCCGTGAAGCGTTGGCGCTTGATGAGCACAGGCTGCGACGATTGCTGAGAGATCTGGTTGCGACGACTTCGGATTCAAAAGACCCTGACAAAACAGTACCGCAAAGGATGCTTTCCGAGCCGGGTCAGGTTGCAGGATTGACGAGGCAAGGGCGCTCAAGCGTCTCAACTGAGGATCAGGACGCGAAGGGTTTGGATCCGGTCGCCCGGGAGAGCCCAGAGGCCGATGGCGCGGCATCCGCCGCTGCTGAGACTGCAGATCACGGTGACGGTGAAGGCCAAGGTGAAGAGCACGGTGAGGGTGAAGCGGGAGAATCAGCGTCTGGAGAGCCTGGGCAGGAAGGGGATGGGGGCCAGCAAGGCACCGGTCAATCCCAAGATACGGGACGAGGGGTGACGGCGGATGCACCAGAGGCTATCGGGGCGCGTCATCACAAAGCGGCGCTACGCTTTGGCACCGCCAGAAAGGTCTGGGAGATGCGGGCCGATCAAGCCTTAGATGACGATGCGATTCTTGGGGTCAGGAGCCTTCGCTTGGCGCTGCGGCATTTGCGAGCATGGGTGCGTCAATCGCAGATCCAGGAATTGGATTTGTCCGAGACCATTCGCCAAACAGCCGCAGGCGGTGGCTTTTTGGATATTAGAATGCGGCCAGAGCGTCACAACGGATTAAAGCTGGTCCTTTTGTTGGACAGCGGTGGTTCGATGGATGCCCATGCGGAAATTTGTTACCAACTCTTTTCGGCCGTGAAAAGTGAATTGAAATCACTGAGCTGTTATCGGTTTCACAATTGTCTTTACGAAACGTTGGCGCCGTTTGACGATGGGGTTTTTCAGCCGAGTCTATCGACGACAACATTTTTAAGCCGTTTAGACTCAGGCACTCGCATTATCATTGTGGGCGATGGGCAAGTTGGCCTCCCCGAGCTGTTAGAGGTAGGTGGCAGTCTGCATCATTACAATGCCGCGACTGGACTTGAATGGTTGGCTCGGCTACACGATCGATGTCGGCATGTCGCTTGGTTGAACCCAGTGCCAGAGCAGATGTGGTATCAGTGGCCTAGCCTCGAGGTGATTCAAAGCGCGATGGCGGGTGAGATGTATCCGCTGACATCGGCGGGTCTTATAAGGGCTTCAAAGGCATTGCTGCGTTGATCTGGCGGACCGGCCTATTCGTGCAAAAGCCTTGAATATTCTCAGCCATCTGCTGAATTAACCGTTGCCTTGACTCGATTGCACCCCAAGCATTGTGCGGTGTGATCAACAGGTTTGGGCGATGAACGCGAAGCAGTACCTCCTGGTATGAAGGTGGCTCGCTCGCCAAAACATCAATGGCAGCACCCGCAATTTGGCCCGCATCTAATGCTGTGAGCAAGGCCTGGCTGTCCACCAGTCCACCGCGGGCCGTATTGATTAAAAAGGCGGTCGGTTTCATTGCTTCAAAACTCGCGGCATTAATGAGGTTTTCATTGTCGGCCGTGAGCGGGCAATGCAGTGAAACCACATCGGCGCGCATCAGTAACGCTGTGAGATCGCATCGTTGAACGTTTGACGGACCTGGCTTGGATACGGCCGTCGCCTGGGCGCTTGCGGCGATGACCGTCATACCGAAGGCTTGTGCCAGTTTGCCTACCGCTTGGCCCAGCTCACCCAGGCCAATAATGCCGAGCGTTTTGCCTGAAAGCTCGACAATCGGGTGGTCAAGACGGCAGAAGACCCGACTTGTTTGCCATTGCCCGGCTTGGGTGTCTTGTAAATAGCGGGGCATTTGCGTGACTAAATTAAGCAGCAGGGTCAGGGTGTGTTGAGAGACCGATGGTGTTGCGTAGCCGACCGCATTGGACACGCTAATCCCCTTCTCGGTTGCGGCCGCGAGATCAATATTGTTGGTCCCTGTCGCCATCACGCTAATGTGCTTTAAATGCTTGGCATGATCAATAAGGTCCCGGGTGAGCGCAACTTTATTGGTGAGCACGACATCCGCCCGCCCGACCCGGTCTAAAATCTCATCCTTCAGGGTGTGGGTGAAGGTTGACCAGTGATCGAGCTGATCCGTGATGGGGCCGAGATTAACGCCTGGACCAAGGCTTTCGGCATCAAGAATGACGCCGTTCATGAGCCACGCCGGTTGGCGGTGATGGTCGCAGGCTTAACCGGCATTATAGGTCTGGGAAGGCATCCGACAGGGCAGCATTCCACTGATCCAGATTCGCTTGTTGGTCGGCCATGAGCGCCTCGGTATCCCCATCGATGTGAACCTTGATCATCGTGTCGCCCTGACGAATGTCATTTACAACGGCTTGATCCTCGTCACTTTTGACGGCGCCGAAAACGGTGTGTTTGCCGTCGAGATGTGGGGTCGGCCCATGGGTAATAAAGATCTGACTGCCGTTGGTGCCAGGACCTGCATTGGCCATTGACAAGATGCCGGGTCGATCATGTTTTAGATCGCTCGAAAATTCATCTTCGAAACGATATCCAGGACCGCCCGTACCGGTGCCCTGCGGACACCCGCCCTGAACCATGAAGTCACCGATTACCCGGTGGAAACTGAGCCCATCGTAATAACCCTTTTGAATCAAGTTCACGAAATTAGCACACGTGATCGGTGTTTGATCAGCAAATAGTTCGATATTGATGGTGCCTTTGTTGGTTTCGATTACAGCAGTTAGAGTCACGGTTAATCCTTTTTAATCAGTTTGAGTACAGGGGTGCAAAGGGTGAGTGAATCCGGTGTTAGCGCTGGTCCATGGGAAGATAGTCCCGTTGAACCGGGCCCAGATAGAGCTGTCTGGGTCGGCCGATTTTAAAGGGCGAGCTGAGCATCTCGGACCAATGAGCGATCCAACCAGGCATCCTTCCGAGCGCGAACAGTGCTGTGTACATTGGGGTTGGGATGCCCATCGCTTTAAGGGTAATGCCCGAGTAAAAGTCGATGTTCGGGTAGAGCTTACGATCGATAAAGTAGGCCTCTTCCCGGGCAATTTTTTCAAGGGCGCTGGCAACTTTTAATAAGGGTTCATCTTCCACGCCTTGTTCTGCCAGAACAGCCTGGCAGCTGGCTTGCATAACCGTTGCCCGGGGATCAAAATTTTTATAAACCCGGTGGCCAAACCCCATTAATTTAAAGGGATCATTTTTATCTTTAGCTTTGTTGACATATTCCGTGACGTTTTCGATGTCGCCGATCTCCTTGAGCATGTCCAAAACAGCCTCGTTGGCGCCGCCATGCGACGGTCCCCAAAGCGCTGCGATCCCGGCAGCAATGGCCGCGTAGGGGTTGGCCTCGGTCGAGCCTGCCAGTCGAACGGTTGACGTTGAGGCATTTTGTTCATGGTCTGCATGGAGGATGAAGATTTTATCCAGGGCTTGGGCAAGGGTTGGGCTCACGTGGCTTGCTTTACCGGTTTCGCCAAAGCACATATTCAAAAAGTTTTCGGCATAACCCAATGCGGGGTCCGGGGCAACGAAGCTCGCCCCGATTGATTTTCGGTAACTCATGGCAGCAAGCGTCGGAATCTTAGCGATCAGTTGCATCGCGGATTCCAGGCGATGGTCCGCATCATAAATGTCGAGTCCCTCGTGAAATAGGGACGCAAGACCGGCAACCGCCGCGCAAAGCATCGACATTGGGTGAGAGGTTTGCGTAAACCCGTTAAAGATTTGAGCAAACTGTGGATCGATCGGCATGCGGTCCGCAATGTCGGATTTGAATTGTCGTAATTGATCTGCGGTCGGCAACTCGCTGTGCAGCAGTAGATAGCACACTTCGAGATGCTCGGAATGCGCTGCAAGTTGCTCGATGGGGTAGCCGCAGTAGGTCAGTACACCGGCATCCCCGTCGATATAGGTGATCGAGGAATCGCAGGCAGCGGTCGACAAAAATCCTGGGTCATAGGTATAAACGCCTTGACTGATCAGGCTTCGGACATCAACAACATCGAGGCCCGCCGTGGCTTCCAGAACGGGCAGGTCAGTGGTTTTGCCGTCAATAATTATTTGAACTGTGTGTTTCATAGGTTGCTCATTCCAGCTTGATCTGCGCCTGTTTATGCGGAATCTGAACGATTCAGTCTTGGGCGAAACGGGGGTTACATGTAATCAAAATGCCTGTCTGATGTAAAGGCTTGGCGAACTTTGGGTTCCGCCAGCGCGGATTGTCTTTTGGTCTGCCAAGCACTATGATTGCGGCGTTTCTGCAAGCAGCAACAAAGCTTGGGAATAAACCATCGGGTCTACTGATTTCACGTCTGTCTTGCCATCAATCTGGTCAATAATACTGTTTGATCGGCGCTTTCCTTGGCAGAATCAGAGGATTGTTCACACGAATGCGCCGGTGCGGTTGCGTCAATAAAGGCGGTTGCGTACATAAAGATTGGAGAGACAAAGCCATGAAACGAGATAAAAGACCCATCAACGTTGGCATCGGCGATCTGCTTCAGTTTCGTTGGCCCATCATCGCGCTCGCGTCGATCTCACATCGAATCGCGGGGGTTGTCTTGTTCATCGGGCTAGGATTTTTGCTTTATGGGCTTGAGCTGTCGCTGGCATCGCCCGCTGGGTTCGGGGCGCTTCAGGCAAGTTTGTCAACGCCGCTTGGCAAGGCGGTCGCTTGGGTGGTACTCGCCGCTTTGGCTTATCATTTCGTTGCGGGCATCAAGCACTTGGTTATGGATGGCAGTGACGCAGAGAGTTTAGCCTCGGGGACTCGGGCGGCCTACATCACCCTAACCGTTTCCGCCATTTTGATCGCCTTGGCAACACTTTGGATTATCTAAGGGGTTGGTCATCTAATGACCGTCGCCGCGCGTAGCAGAGAGCAGGAGAAAGAATATGGTGACACAAGTAACAGGCCTATCCAGAAATGGTGTCAGTGACTGGTACATCCAACGGGGTTCGTCCGTTGTTATGGGCGTTTATACGGTGTATTTACTGGGGTTCATCCTTTTTTCCGAGCAGATATCGTTTGAGGTTTGGGCCGCACTCTTCAGTACAACTTGGATGCAACTGGCAACCTTAGTGACGTTGATCGCGACCTGTGCACACGCGTGGATCGGAATGTGGACGGTCGGCACGGATTATTTAAGAGGCCGCACCATGGGCCCGAAAGGCGACCGCTTGCGATCGATTTATCAATCGGTCTGCCTGCTCGCGATCATGGCCTACTTGCTTTGGGGTATAAAAATTTTGTGGGGTAATTAACAATGTCTAAGCTATCAACACTGGAATTTGACGCGATTATCGTGGGCGGCGGCGGTTCAGGCCTGCGCACGGCGCTCCAGCTTGCGCAATCTGGCCATAAGACCGCCGTGGTGTCTAAGGTATTTCCCACGCGATCGCATACCGTATCGGCCCAGGGTGGTATCACCTGCGCGATTGCGAGCGAGGATCCTGACGATGACTGGCGCTGGCATATGTATGACACGGTCAAGGGCTCGGACTATATCGGTGACCAAGATGCCATTGAATATATGTGCAGCGTTGGTCCTGAAGCTGTTTTCGAACTTGAGCACATGGGTTTGCCGTTTTCTAGAAAAGAAAATGGCAGGATCTATCAGCGACCGTTTGGTGGGCAGAGCAAGAATTTTGGCAAGGGCGGTCAAGCGGCGAGAACCTGCGCGGCAGCCGACCGAACCGGCCACGCGCTGCTCCACACGTTGTATCAAGGCAATATCGAAGCGGGCTCGACGATCTTCAGCGAGTGGTTTGCAGTTGATTTGGTTAAGAATGCCGCCGGCGCTGTGACCGGCGTAATTGCCATTTGCATGGAAACCGGTGAGGTTTGTTATATCAAATCCAAAGCAACTGTCCTAGCCACGGGGGGTGCCGGTCGAATTTATGCGTCGACAACCAATGCCCTGATGAACACCGGCGATGGTACCGGAATGGCCTTGCGGGCCGGTTTTGTCCAGCAGGACATGGAAATGTGGCAGTTCCATCCGACCGGAATTGCCGGCGCTGGGACTTTAGTGACCGAAGGATGCCGAGGCGAGGGTGGTTACCTTGTTAATAAGGATGGCGAGCGGTTTATGGAGCGATATGCGCCGAACGCGAAGGATTTGGCGGGTCGAGACGTGGTTGCTCGCAGCATGGTCCTCGAGATTTTGGAAGGCCGCGGCGCCGGTGAGAACGGTGACCATGTGCTGCTGAAGTTGGATCACCTCGGAGAGGATATCTTGCATTCAAGGCTCCCTGGTATCGTTGAATTGTCCAAGACCTTTGCCCATGTCGATCCGGTCAAGGAGCCCATTCCGGTTGTGCCAACCTGCCATTACATGATGGGCGGATTGCCAACCAATATTCATGGTCAGGCCATTACGGTTGATGCCAATGGTCAGGACAAAATCGTCGATGGCCTCTATGCTGTGGGTGAAGCGGCTTGTGTTTCAGTTCATGGGGCGAACCGTCTTGGCGGCAATTCGCTGCTTGATTTGGTGGTTTTCGGGCGTGCTGCTGGCCTGTATATTAATCAAGCGCTGAGCTCTGGTATTGAGCTACAAGCCTCAAGTGATTCGGATGTGGACGCCGCACTGGGACGTCTTGGGCGTTGGAATGAATCGACGCCGAGTGGGGACTCGCCGGCCCAGTTGAAACGTGAACTGCAGGAATGTATGCAATTGAATTTTGGCGTGTTCCGCAAGGAGGCGCCGATGCAAGCCGGCATTAAGAAGCTCGACGAGCTTAGGACGCGTATTGGCGAAGCCTACCTTGCAGATAAATCGATGGCGTTTAACACCGCTCGATTAGAAGCGCTGGAATTGGACAATCTTTTGGAGATCGCCGAGGCAACCGCGTATAGCGCAGAAGGCCGACGTGAGAGCCGCGGCGCGCATGCCCGCGACGATTACCAGGTACGCGATGATGAAAATTGGTTGGCGCACTCAATTTACACGCCGGAAACAAAAAAACTCAGTCAGCGGGCAGTCAATTTTAGCCCTAAAATCATGGAGACCATGGAGCCGATGATTCGGAGTTACTGAGTCGGGGGTGTTAAAAAAGTCAGCGGCGTCGAGCTGTACAGGCGGATTGATTGTTGGCGCAAGGAAAGGCGATGGTCGCGATTGTGCTGAAAGGCTGCGATTGAGACGCTCTGCCTTGCAGAGTCGATGAAGAATGGAAATAGCTTCAGGCAGCCGCTCCGGTGCTTGAAAACAGGCTTTAGATCGTTTGAAAATTGCATTGGCAGCTTTTGAATGAATTGAATTGATGCTTTGGATAAGGACAGGCTATGCAAGTCAGTGTGTATCGATACAACCCAGAGACCGATGATCGGCCGTATATGAGCGATTTTACGGTGGATATCCCGGAAGGTCGTGATCTGATGGTGCTGGATGTTATGGCCATGATCAAGGAACAGGATCCGTCGGTGTCGTATCGACGCTCGTGTCGCGAGGGGGTTTGTGGTTCTGATGGCGTCAATATGAATGGTAAGAATGGCCTTGCCTGTATCACGCCGATATCGGAAGTGGCGCGGGGCGGTAAGTTAAAGCTTCGGCCGCTACCAGGGCTCCCCGTTATTCGAGATCTGGTCGTGGATATGACCCAGTTCTATGACAATTACAAAAAAGTTCAACCTTACCTAATTAACGATACTTTACCGCCCAAGATGGAGCGTCTGCAGAGTCCGGAGGATCGAGAGAAACTGGATGGTTTGTACGAGTGTATTTTGTGCGCTTGTTGCTCAACGTCCTGCCCGAGCTTTTGGTGGAATCCGGACAAATTCATTGGCCCAGCGGGTTTGCTCCAAGCTTATCGGTTTATCGCGGACAGTCGTGACACGGCGACCGAGGCCCGACTGAGCGATCTAGAGGACCCGTTCAGTGTTTTTCGGTGTCGTGGCATCATGAACTGCGTCAGTGTTTGCCCCAAGGGTTTGAACCCGACTCGGGCTATTGGCCATATCCGTAATATGTTGATGGATAGAGCAATTTAATCAATTTCGTTAATTTTCTGAGCGAAGAGATATCGATTGGCGGTCAGGTTGGCTACAATAGGCGGCTTTGATAACAGAGATGTCGGTCATGTCCAAAGGCTCCATGGAATCGATGTGGCAAAGTGGGCACATCTCTGGAAGTAACGCCGCCTATGTCGAAGCTTTGTTCGAGGATTACCTCGAAAATCCTGACGCCTGCCCAGAGACTTGGCGCACTTACTTTGATCAACTCCCGAGCGCCGATCCCAGCGGATCAGGCCAGGATCTCTCCCACGCCACGGTCCGGGATCACTTCCTTCTATTAGCAAAAAACCAAGCCAGGGTTGTGCCAGCCTCTGCGTCATCGGTCTCTGCCAATCATGAGCGTAAACAGTTTGCGGTGGGTGAACTGATCAACGGTTATCGTCGGCGCGGCCATCTGCAAGCGGACCTTGATCCTCTTGGGCTTGAAGCCAAAGAAGACGTGCCGTCGCTCACGCTCGAATATCATGGTTTGTCCGATGCGGATCGAGATACCCGATTCCAAGTGGGGTCATTGGCCATGGGGCAGTCTGAAGCGCCCCTGTCGGAAATCGTTGCGGCGCTTGAAGAAACTTATTGTGGCTCGATCGGTGCGGAATATATGCACATCACCGATCAAGAAGAGTTGTCTTGGGTGCAGGAGCGCATGGAGAGCACCCGGACCAAGCCCTACTACGGACATGGCACCAAGCGGCGACTGCTCGATCGAATCCTTGCAGCCGAAGGGCTTGAGCTGTATCTGGGTAAAAAATACCCCGGCACCAAGCGGTTTGGGCTTGAGGGTGCCGAAACCTTTATTTGTTGTCTGGCGGAACTCATTCACCGGGCGGGCGCCTCGGGCGTTGTTGAAACCGTGATCGGTATGGCGCATCGAGGCCGCTTGAATGTGCTGGTTAATTTGCTTGGAAAGGATCCCGCAGCCCTGTTTGACGAGTTTGAAGGACGCCATCAGCCTTCTGAGGGATCAGGCGACGTTAAATACCATCAAGGATTTTCATCGAACTTGATGACCCCTGGTGGCGAGATGCACCTGGCCCTTGGGTTCAATCCGAGCCATCTTGAAATCGCAGCGCCCGTGATCGTGGGTTCTGTCCGCGCCAGAATGGATCGACGAGGTGACCCGCTGGGTGACAAGGTGCTTGCGATCAGTGTTCATGGCGATGCGGCCTTTGCTGGTCAGGGTGTGGTCATGGAGACCTTTCAAATGTCTCAAACCCGAGGGTTTTATACCGGGGGGACGATCCATGTCGTAATCAACAATCAGATTGGCTACACGATTAGTAAACGTGAGGATGCGCGTTCGGCGCGTTATTGCACGGAAGTGGCAAAAATGGTTCAGGCCCCAATCTTTCACGTCAACGGCGATGATCCGGTGGCGGTGCTGTTTGTGTCACAAATGGCACTCGATTATCGGATGCGATTTAAGAAAGATGTGGTCATCGATATCGTTTGCTACCGGCGGCGGGGCCATAACGAAGGCGATGAGCCTGCGATAACCCAGCCCAAAATGTACCAAACGATTCGCGCGCATCCCACAACGCTTGCGCAGTTTTCACAAAAACTGATTCATGAGGGCGCCATTGAATTAGCCGAGTACGAGCGTCGAATCATTGCTTATCGAGATGCTTTGGATGAAGGCAATGCGGTGGCTTGGGATTACCTCAAAGAGCCCAATGCCAATTTGTATGTCGATTGGACGCCCTATTTAGGACACGATTGGGACGCACCGGTTGATACCCGAGTCGATGGGGCGCAGTTTAAGCGTCTGTCGTCTGCAATGAGTGATATTGCCAGCACGGTCACGGTTCATCGGCAAGTCGAAAAAATCCTCAAGGATCGGGCCTTGATGGGGGCTGGGGCGCTGGCCTGTAATTGGGGCTTTGCTGAAATAATGGCCTACGCCACGCTCTTGAGCGAAGGCTACAATATTCGTCTCACGGGGCAAGACGTCGGACGTGGAACCTTTGCGCACCGCCATGCCGTGTTGCATGATCAGGTGACCGATGAGGCCATTCTGCCGATTGCATCAATTGAAACCTCAGGGCATTTTGCGTTGTATGATTCGTTTTTGTCTGAGGAAGCGGTGCTCGCGTTCGAGTATGGCTATTCGCAGACCAGCCCGAAAACGCTGGTCATTTGGGAAGCCCAGTTTGGGGATTTTGCCAACGGGGCCCAAGTTGTCATTGATCAATTTATAACCAGTGGCGAGCACAAGTGGGCACGTTTGTCTGGATTGACGCTATTGTTGCCCCATGGGTATGAAGGCGCGGGGCCAGAACACTCCTCGGCGCGGCTAGAGCGCTATTTGCAGCTCTCGGCAGAACACAACATCCAAGTTTGTGTTCCGACTACGCCGGCACAAATTTATCATCTGTTGCGGCGCCAGATGCTCCGCCAAGCGAAGAAACCACTCATCGTCTTGTCTCCGAAAAGTTTGCTGCGCCACCCAGAGGCCGTCTCGAGTCTCACGGCCTTGACGGAAGGCGCTTTTGAAACGGTCATTGCTGAGGATCTGCCAGCGGGCGAACAGCCGCGCGTGAAGCGGTTAATCCTTTGCAGCGGTAAGGTTTACTATGACTTAAAAAGCGAGCGTGATGCGCAAGGCCTTGATCATGTTGCGATTATTCGAATTGAGCAGCTTTATCCGTTTCCGCAAGAAGCCCTGGGTGCAGCGCTTGCCGATTACACCCAGGTCACTGAAGCCGTCTGGTGCCAAGAGGAGCCGATGAATCAGGGCGCTTGGTACAGCAGTCAGCACCATATGCGGCGGGCATTACATCGACACTCAGCAGATCTACATCTGAAGTATGCGGGCAGAGAGGCGTCCGCCGCGCCCGCAGCGGGCAATATGGGCCTGCATCAGGCGCAGCAGGATGCTTTGGTCGCTTTAGCCTTAAGCGGTGAATTTGACGAAATTGAAATGATTCAAGCCAGGAGTTAGAAGCGCATGGACATAAAAGCACCAGTTTTTCCAGAATCAATCGCCGATGGTGAAGTCGCCGCGTGGCATGTTGCTGAAGGTCAATGGGTTGCTCGGGATCAAATCCTGGTCGATATCGAGACGGATAAGGTTGTGTTGGAGGTGGTGGCCCCTTCGGCAGGCCGACTGACTCGCATTTTAAAAGCGGTGGGCGCGATCGTTGAATCAGAGGAATGCTTGGCCGAATTTGAAACCGGCGAGAACCAGGGCGAGCTTGCGGGTCAAGACGGCGCGACGAGTCAAGAGCCCAAGTCGGGCGTTCAAGGCGCAGACCCATCTCAAGCGGGTCTAATGGCGGCGTCGAGTCCGTCAGCCAGAAAGCTTGCTGAGGAGTCCGGTATTGATTTGGCGACGGTCTCAGGTACGGGTAAGAATGGTCTGATCAACAAGGAAGATGTTTTGCAAGCGGTGGCACGCCTCCAACAGATCGGTGCCCAGCACGCGGCACCGGCCACGCCGAATGTGGCTGCGCCTGCCGGTGTTGACCGGCCAGCCTCAGGTGATCGGATAGAGCGACGGGTGCCAATGACCCGTCTTCGCGCCAGTATTGCCAAGCGTTTGGTTGAGGCGCAACAGAATGCCGCCATGCTCACCACGTTTAATGAAGTGGATATGTCAGCGATTATGTCGCTGCGAAAACAGTATAAAGAGGCGTTTCAAAAAGCGCACAATGGAACGCGGCTGGGTTTCATGTCATTTTTTGTGAAGGCCTGTACTGAGGCGCTGAAACGTTTCCCGGGTGTAAATGCCTCCATCGATGGTGCTGATGTGGTTTATCATGGTTATCAAGATGTGGGCGTTGCCGTTTCCTCACCCCGAGGATTGGTCGTCCCCGTAATTCGCGATGCCGATAGCTTAACCCTCGCCGAGATCGAAGATCAGATCGGTCAGTACGGCGTCAAAGCCCAGAATGCACAGTTGAGTATTGATGAGATGACAGGCGGCACCTTTACCATTTCGAATGGTGGGGTGTTTGGGTCTATGTTGTCGACACCCATTTTGAATCCGCCGCAAACGGCAATCTTAGGGATGCATAAGATCCAAGATCGGCCGATGGCGATCGATGGCGAAGTTGTGATTCGCCCTATGATGTATTTGGCTTTGTCTTATGATCACCGGCTAATCGATGGCCAGGAAGCAGTCCGGTTTTTAGTCACAGTGAAGGATTTCCTAGAAGAACCCGCCAGGATCCTATTGGATATTTAAAGGAATAACCATGAGTAAAATGTTTGATGTGGCCGTTGTCGGCGCGGGTCCTGCCGGGTACCACGCGGCCATTCGTGCCGGGCAGTTGGGTCTTAAAACGGTTTGCATTGATCGCTGGGTGGATGCAAGCGGGCAGGCTGTGCTCGGTGGAACCTGTCTTAACGTGGGTTGTATTCCATCCAAGACGTTATTGGATACGTCACATAAGTTTAGTCAGGCTCGGTCTGAGTTTGAGACTTTGGGGATTATCACAAAAGGCGTTGAGTTGGACGTGGCTCAAATGCAGCGGCACAAAGATACGATTGTTCATAACCTGACCAAGGGGGTTGCGGGGTTATTGAAATCCAATGGGGTTGAGGTTGTCACGGGTACGGCGAGCTTGCAGGCCGAGAAAAAGCTCCAGGTCACGGATGCGGTCGGCCAGGTGAGTGAGATTGTCGCGACGCATATTATCCTCGCGCCTGGATCGAATCCTGTTGATATCCCGGCTTGCGCCCGGGATGACAAAATGATTGTTGATTCAACCGGGGCGCTTTCCTTCGATGCGGTGCCAGAAACCCTTGGGGTGATTGGCGCCGGTGTGATCGGCTTAGAGTTAGGCAGCGTTTGGAGCCGGCTTGGGGCTAAGGTCGTTCTGCTTGAAGCCATGCCGGATTTTCTGCCAACGGCCGACCAACAAGTCTCGAAAGAAGCCTTGAAGCTGTTTAAGAAACAGGGTCTTGATATCCGGTTGGGCGCAAAGGTGACCGGTAGCAAAGTCAAGAAATCAAGTGTTGACGTCACTTACGAAGATAGCGAAGGGACCCAAAAATTAACGGTCGATCGTCTGATCGTGGCGGTCGGTCGGCGAGCAGAAACAGAAGGGCTCGTTGCCCCCGATGCGGGTGTGGCACTCGATGACCGAGGGTTGATTCAGGTCAATGATGTTTGCGAGACAAGCTGCTCGGGCGTCTACGCCGTCGGTGATGCTGTTCGGGGCGCGATGCTTGCCCATAAGGGAATGGAAGAGGGCATTATGGTCGCCGAGCGGATTGCGGGTGGCAAGCCGCAAGTCAATTACGAAACCGTCCCTTGGGTGATTTACACGCATCCAGAAATTGCCTGGGTGGGCTTGACCGAAGCGGAACTCAAGGCTTCAGAAACGGCGATTAAGGTTGGCGTCTTTCCCCTCGCCGCCAGCGGTCGTGCGATGGCCAGTAATGAGACGGCGGGCCTGATTAAGGTGATCGCTGATGCGGCCACCGACCGAGTCTTAGGGGTGCACATGATCGGCGCGCATTGCTCTGAATTAGTTGCAGAAGCTGTGATCGCAATGGAATTTGGCGCGTCGGCGGAAGATCTTGGGCTAACAATGTTTGCCCACCCGACCCTCTCTGAAGGGTTGCATGAAGCGGCGCTTGCAGTTTCTGGTCATGCCATTCATATTGCACCCCGAAAACGGCGCTGAAGAACAGGTTTTTAGAGGAGATTGTCTGGCGCGGATGATTTCAAGGGCAGTGCTTCGTGAGAAGGTTTGATTCAATGTTGATGTTGGGCGTCAGCTCTCAGTTGAGATTCGCGTAAGCCTGTAGCGGCTTGAACCTGAAGTGGGGCCTTGATGTGAGCTTTGACATGAGGCCTTGATGTGAGCTTTTAAATGAAGCTTTGAAATGAGGCTTTGAAATGAGGCTTTGACAGGATGCCTTGAAAAGAGGTTTTGAAAAGAGGTTTTGAAAAGAGCCTCAGAATTAGGGCTCTTTTAAAATGAAAGTCATTAGATACTGATAACGTTAAAACGATAACCCCCAAACGAAATAATGAGATAACGGTACAAAACGTAGAATAAGAAAAAAGCAATGCATTAGACCCTCTAATAAACTCAAGTTAAAACCGATTAAAAATGAACCAAAGGAAAGCAGAATATGAATCTTCATGAGTACCAAGCGAAACAATTGTTCGCTGAATATGGTCTACCCGTCTCAGAGGGTATTGCCGTGGACAGTGGCGATGAGGCCGTGGCAGCGGCCAAGAAAATCGGCGGTGACCGATGGGTTGTCAAGGCCCAGGTGCATGCTGGTGGGCGCGGTAAAGCCGGTGGCGTGAAGCTGTTTTCTGACTTTGAGGAGATCAAAGCGTTTGCGGATTCTTTGATCGGAACGAATCTGGTGACCTTTCAAACGGATGAACAGGGTCAACCGATTTCTAAAATTTACGTGGAAACCTGCACGGACATCGCGCGTGAGTTGTATTTGGGTGCGGTCATCGACCGGTCCAGTCGACGGGTGGTGTTTATGGCGTCGACCGAGGGCGGTGTTGAAATTGAGAAAGTTGCCGAAGAAACGCCTGAAAAAATTCTACAGGCGGTGATTAACCCAGCATTGGGCGGTCAGGCGTACCAAGGCCGTGAGATGGCTTTCAAGCTCGGCCTTAAAGGCAAGCAGGTGAATCAGTTTGCACAAGTTTTTGTCACGCTGTCGAAGATGTTTGTTGAACGCGATCTGTCGTTGCTAGAGATCAACCCGCTTGTGGTGACGGAAGCGGGCGATATCCATTGCCTGGATGCAAAAGTCTCGATTGACGGAAATGCGCTGTATCGCCAGAAGGCGCTTGCCGCGATGAATGATGCCTCTCAGGAAGATGAGCGTGAAGCGCAAGCGGCTGAGTTTGGGCTCAACTACGTTGCCCTTGAAGGTAATATTGGCTGCATGGTCAATGGTGCGGGTTTAGCCATGGGCACCATGGACTTGGTGAAACTGTTTGGTGGACAACCTGCGAATTTCTTGGACGTTGGGGGCGGCGCGACCAAAGAAGCCGTTAGCGAAGCCTTTAAAATTATCTTGTCAGACAGTGCCGTTAAGGCGGTCTTAATCAATATCTTTGGGGGTATTGTTCGCTGCGATATCATCGCCGAAGGGATTATCGGTGCGGTTAAAGAGGTGGGTGTGAGTGTGCCGGTGGTCGTTCGGTTTGAAGGCAATAACGCCGAACTCGGGGTGAAAACGTTGGCCGAGAGCGACGTTGAAGTCATTGCGGCAACCAGTTTAACGGATGCTGTTGAACAAGTTGTTAAGGCTGCAGGAGGCGTACAATGAGTGTTTTAGTCAGCAAAGAAACCAAGGTTATCTGTCAAGGATTTACAGGCGCTCAGGGCACGCTGCATTCACAGCAAGCGATCGCTTATGGGACGCAAATGGTTGGTGGTATCACACCAGGAAAGGGTGGGCAGACGCACCTGGAGCTGCCAGTGTTCGATACGGTGGCCGATGCGGTTGCTGAAACCGGGGCGGATGCAACGGTTATTTATGTGCCAGCAGCCTTCGCAAAAGATGGTATTTTAGAAGCGGCAGAGGCCGGGATTAAACTCATCGTCTGCATTACCGAAGGACTACCAACGCTCGATATGCTCGAGGTAAAGGTTCGGGTTGACGAGTTGGGCATCCGCCTGATCGGACCGAACTGCCCGGGGGTGATTACCCCTGGACAATGCAAGATTGGAATCATGCCGGGGGATATCCATCTGCCAGGTCGGGTCGGAATCGTGTCTCGGTCTGGTACCTTGACCTATGAGGCGGTGAAACAGACCACAGACCTCGGGTTCGGGCAGAGCACCTGTGTTGGGATTGGGGGTGATCCGATCCCCGGTACGAATTTCATTGACGTGCTAGAACTCTTCCAAAATGATCCCGGTACCGAAGCCATCGTTATGGTCGGTGAGATTGGGGGTAACGCAGAAGAAGAGGCGGCCGAGTATATTAAAGCGCATGTTACGAAACCGGTTGTGGGTTATATCGCAGGCGTTACGGCGCCCCCCGGCAAGCGTATGGGCCATGCCGGCGCCATTATTGCCGGTGGTAAAGGCACCGCGGACGACAAGTTTGCGGCGCTGACCGCGGCGGGTGTCTTAACGGTGAAGAGCCTTGCCTCGATTGGTGATGCGCTCAAGGAAGCGACGGGCTGGTCCTAGTTGTCGAAGGGATAAAAAAAGCGGCTTATGGCCGTTTTTTTTTGATCTCGAACAGACTGATCAGGGGTTGAATTCGCGAAACAAAGCCCCATTTTTGGTTAGATATTAATAGTGAGGTAGCCCATGTCGGATGCAACTGAAAAAGAAACCTTAGGTTTTCAGACCGAGGCGAAGCAATTGCTTCAGCTGATGATTCATTCTCTGTACTCCAATAAAGAAATCTTCTTAAGGGAGTTGATCTCCAACGCATCCGATGCAATCGATAAGCTTCGCTTTCAAACCCTGACCAACGAGGCGCTGGCGGATGAGGGCGCGGACTATCAAATTCGTGTGATTGCTGATGCTGAACAGAAAACCTTGTCGTTTATCGATAATGGCGTTGGGATGAATCGCGCGGATGTGATCAGTCATCTGGGCACCATCGCGAAATCCGGGACCGCTGAGTTTTTATCTGGGCTGACCGGTGATCAGAAAAAAGATTCTCAACTGATTGGTCAGTTCGGTGTGGGGTTCTATTCAGCGTTTATTGTTGCAAAAAAAGTCGTGGTCGAAACCAGGCGGGCGGGTGACGCAGCATCCGAAGGCGTCCGGTGGCAGTCGAGCGGTGAGGCAGACTACGAAATTGAAACCATCGAAAAGGCAGAGCGCGGTACGCGGGTGATCCTGCAGCTTCACAGCGACCATGAGGAATTTTTAGATTATTGGCGCCTGCAGAATGTCATCAAAAAGTACGCAGATCACGTATCGGTACCGGTTTCGATCTTAAAGCCTGCTGAAAAAGACGACGAGTCACCGACAGAAGAGGTCATCAACAGCGCAACAGCGCTTTGGACTCGGTCTCGATCTGAGGTGAAAGACGAGGAATACCAAGATTTTTATAAGCACATCTCCCACGATTTTCAGGATGCATTGACCTGGAGTCATAATCGGGTGGAAGGCAAGCTGGACTACACCAGTTTAATCTTTGTGCCCGCTAAGGCGCCCTTTGATCTCTGGAACCGTGAGGCGCCCAAAGGCTTGAAACTGTATGTGCAACGGGTTTTTATCATGGATGAGGCCGAGCAGTTTCTGCCTTTGTATCTGCGATTTATAAAAGGGGTCGTGGACTCCAATGATCTGTCCTTGAACGTTTCCCGCGAAATTCTACAGAAAGATCCAGCGATAGAATCAATGAAGTCGGCGTTAACGAAACGGGCGCTCGATACGTTAGAAAAGCTGTCAAAGAAAGATCCAGAGGCCTATCAAGATTTTTGGTTGGAGTTCGGCCAAGTCTTAAAAGAAGGTCCCGCAGAAGATTTTGCAAATAAGGAAAAAATTGCGAGTTTACTGCGATTCGCGACGACCGAGACGGACGCGTCAACTCAAAATCAATCCTTGGTGGATTATGTGGCTCGGATGAAGCCTGATCAGGAAAAGGTTTATTATGTGGCGGCCGACAACCATACAACCGCAGCCAACAGCCCACATCTGGAAGTGTTTCGAGCAAAAGGCGTGGAAGTTCTACTCTTGTCTGACCGAATCGATGAATGGCTCGTAGGCCATCTAATGGAATTTGACGGTAAGCCACTGCAGGATGTTGCCAAAGGTGCTTTAGATTTGGGTGATGAGGACCCAGAGGAAAAGGCGGCTTTCCAAGAAACCGAACAGGCTATGGCGGGCTTGTTAGAGCGGGTTAAAGCCGAATTGGGTGAGGCGGTTTCTGACGTCAAAGTCAGTCACCGCTTGACCGATTCCCCCGCGTGTTTGGTGGTTGCTGAGGACGATATGGGCATGCAAATGCGCCGGATTCTTGCTCAGGCGGGGCAAGCCGTGCCTGAGGCCAATCGAATTTTTGAGATCAACGTTGGACATCCCTTGGTTCAGCGCTTAGATGAAGAGGTGGACGTGGACCGCTTTAAAAGCCTAACGCAGGTTTTGTTCGATCAAGCCTTGCTCGCCGAAGGTAGCCAGCTCAAAGACCCCGCAAGCTATGTTCAACGGTTAAATAAGATCCTGCTTGAGTTAACCTCGAGCTAAATTCTGACTGAGGTTTTAATGAGCGACGCGGCACCCATTGACGTGGTATTGATGCGACATGGTGAAGCGCAGGCTTTGTCCTATCAAGATGCGGCTCGGCCTCTAACCCAATGGGGGCGCGAGGCTGTGCGCGCCGTGGCCCTAGAACTTGCGAAAAAAGCCCCATCAGCGCAAGGTGTTCGTTCTAGCCCTTATTTGAGGGCGCGACAGAGCGCAGAAATTGTCGCCGAGGTCTTGGCGGTGCCGGTTCTTGCGGATGCGGTTGAACTGGTGCCAACCGGTGACGTTGACCAATTGACGGCGCTTCTTTTGGCTGAGGCCGAGCCGGTGATTTGGGTTTTTCATATGCCGTTAATTGGGCATTTGATCAGGAATTTGACGGGTCACGAGGTGTACCCGAAACCCGCCAGTATTTTTGGCCTGAGATTGTTTCCGGGCGCACAAACCAGTAATCAACATCGATTAGAGTGGCAGTTATGAGTCTCGATTACCGAAAGCCCAATATGACCTTTGCTATGCTCGTCATGGTACTACTCATCGCATTACTCTCGCCGAAAACGCTATTGGCTCTTGAGTTGGATATCTCGGCCGCGGTGATCGACGTCACCGAGGCTGGTCCGGCACAGCAGCATAAGATCTTTCTAAGCCGGCTTAAGAAGATCAGCAACAGCTTGAGCCGTGATGAATATGAAATGGTGCAGGGTGTGCTGCGCGGACAAACCTACAAGACAACTGCTGATACCACGCTTGAGGAAGTGATGGCGTCGCTTAAGCGCGAAATGGCGCAAGGCTATAAAGTGTTGTTTGAATGTGAAGGTCGCGATTGTGGTAGCAGTGCCGAATGGGCCAATGCAGTATTCAGTGAGCCCAAGCTCTATGGGCCGGAAAGTACCCAGTTTTATTGGGTGGGGAAGGCCGCTCAGACCCAGACCTATTGGTTGGTTTATGGGTCAAAACGGTCGAACAAGCCGGTTCATTTTCGAATTGAATCCATTGCCTCGGTCGCGCCGAGCTTAAAGAGTCGATTGTTCGCCGCGTTGTCAGGGCCAGGGCACTTACGGTTGGCTTGGACCGAGGTGTTGGCTGATGAGGCGGTATTGGCTGAGGCGCTGGGTCTGTGGTGTGAGCAGTCTGGCAGCGCTGGCTCTCGACAGGTTGCTCTCGCCGTCAGTGGTGGCGAAACGTTGGCGCCGAGCGCTGCACTGGAATCGACAGGGCGTCTTGCGCGAGCACTGCTGACGCGATTATCACTTGAAAGCCTACCGGGTTGTCAAATTTCGGCCTTTGGGCTGGGTGTTTTAGCGCCCATTCAGGGCATGCCAAGTGAACGCCTCGATTTAGTCCTACTGCCCTAACCCGGATATTGAGCGAGCGGCTAGCGCGGTAGCGCCAATATCGATAAAAACTCCATACGGGTGCTTTGGTCCGCTTGAAATTGGCCCAGCATCATCGAGGTTTTCATCATCGAGTTTTGCTTTTCGACCCCTCGCATCATCATGCACATGTGTTGCGCTTCGATAATCACGCCAACGCCAGCAGCGCCGGTTACCGAATGGATGGCCTCGGCAATTTGTTTGGTCAGATTTTCTTGAATTTGCAGGCGGCGCGCATACATGTCGACAATCCGAGCAACTTTGCTGAGGCCTAAGACTCGACCCGTTGGCAGATAAGCAACATGGCATTTCCCAATAAAGGGCAGCATGTGGTGTTCGCACATTGAATACAGTTCAATGTCTTGAACCAGGATCATTTCGCTGGTATCGGAGGCAAAGAGTGCCTCATTGACGATATCGTCCAAGGTTTCTGCATAACCTTTGGTCAGGAACGCCATCGCTTTTGCGGCGCGACTGGGCGTGTCGAGTAATCCCTCGCGCTTGGGGTCTTCCCCGACCTGCTCGAGAATCGTTCGAAATGCCTGTTCCATACCGCCTCCTGTAGTGACCCTGTGCCGTTGCTGCAAAATTGCGAGGATCCATCGCCCGCATTGGTCTATAATAGCGCATTTTTAGGATGACACCGCATGCCGGGTAGCAGCATTGGAGAAATGTTCCGAGTGACAACGTTTGGCGAAAGCCATGGGCCCGCTCTGGGCTGCATTATCGATGGTTGTCCGCCTGGAATGCCCTTAGCTGAGGAAGATTTGCAGGGCGACTTGGATCGACGAAAGCCTGGCACCTCAAAGTATGCAACGCAAAGGCAAGAGTCGGATCAGGTCAAGATCCTCTCTGGCGTGTTCGAAGGCCTAACCACCGGAACCAGTATCGGTTTGATGATCGAGAACGAAGATCAAAAGTCGAAGGATTACAGCGCAATTAAGGACCTTTTTCGGCCGGCCCATGCCGATTACACCTATCAGAAAAAGTATGGCCTCAGGGACTATCGCGGCGGCGGACGTTCATCGGCTCGGGAGACCGCCATGCGGGTGGCGGCTGGGGCCATCGCGAAAAAATATCTAGCGGTCAATCACGGCATCAAAATCCGGGGTTATTTGGCTCAGATGGGTCTGATTCACATCCGTGACTTTGATTGGAATTTTGTGAATCAAAATCCGTTTTTTTGTCCGGATGCGGCCTGTGTCGATGAAATGGCCGCGCTGATTGATCAGCTGCGCCGAGATGGGAACTCGGTCGGCGCAAGAATTAATATCGTCGCCGAAGGCGTTATGGCCGGGCTCGGCGAGCCCGTGTTTAGTCGACTGGATGCGGATATTGCCGGCGCGATGATGAGTATTAATGCGGTAAAGGGCGTTGAAATCGGGGATGGCTTTGAGGTGGTAGAGCAGCGCGGGTCCGAGCATCGGGATGAGATTTTTCCAGAGGGCTTTGGTTCCAATCATGCCGGCGGAATCTTAGGGGGCATTAGTTCAGGCCAAGATATTTTGGTGAGTATCGCGCTCAAGCCGACGTCCAGTATTACCCTGCCCGCAAAAACGATTACCACGAGCGGCGACGCTACCGAAGTCGTGACGAAGGGACGCCATGATCCCTGTGTTGGCGTTCGGGCAACGCCGATTGCCGAAGCCATGCTCGCCATTGTCTTGATGGATCATGCCCTCAGACAACGTGGGCAAACGGGCCGGTTGGGCACCGTTTAGCCGATCGAACGAGTCGAAAATGGCGGGGCTCGAGTGACTGTTTGAAAGACGCTTGCGCGAGGGTCGGTTGCTCCGAAAGACCGAGAGGTTGCGCCGGATGCCAGCAAGACGGGTTAATAAACGATCAAAATCGAGAAAGATGATGAGTTTGAAAAATATAGCGATTGTGGGCGCAACGGGCGCCGTGGGTGAGGTCATGTTGGAGTTGTTGGCAGAGCGGAAGTTCCCGGTCGGCGAGCTTTATCTATTGGCCAGTGAACGCTCGGCGGGGACTCGGCTACCGTTTAAAGACAAAAACCTAAAAGTCGAGGATGTTGCGCAGTTCGACTTTCATAAAGTCGATATCGCGCTTTTTTCGGCGGGGGGCAGTGTCTCCGCAGAGTTTGCACCCAAGGCGGCGGATGCGGGCTGTATTGTGATCGATAATACCTCGTACTTTCGTCGCGAGGCTGACATCCCGTTGATCATCCCAGAAGTGAACCTTCATGCCTTGGCGAATTACAAAAAACGGAACATCATCGCGAATCCAAATTGTTCGACCATCACGATGTTAGTGGCGTTAAAGCCGATTCATGATGCCGTCGGGATTACTCGGATTAATGTGGCCACCTATCAGGCGGTATCAGGCGCCGGCAAATCAGGGATTGAAGAGCTCGCCAGCCAGTCGGCAAAGCTGTTGAATGCGCAAAGTATTGAGCCCAAGGTCTTTGGTAAACAAATCGCCTTTAACGCGGTGCCGCAGATCGATGATTTTCAAGAGAATGGCTTCACCAAAGAAGAAATGAAGATGATTTGGGAGACCCACAAAATCTTTGAGGACGATACCATCCAGGTCAGTCCAACCTGTGTCCGCATTCCGGTCTTTTATGGTCATTCAGAAGCGATCTATATCGAAACCAAGGAAGCCATGAGCGCTTTTGATGTCAAAGCCCTGCTGTCAAAGGCCGATGGGGTCTCAGTCATGGATGAACACCGCGCCGGAGGTTATCCGACGGCGGTCACAGAATCGGCCGGCACGGACCCGGTTTTTGTTGGGCGGATCCGAAACGATGTGATGAACCCGCTAGGACTGCACCTTTGGGTGGTCTCGGATAATATTCGCAAGGGCGCCGCATTGAACAGTTTGCAGATTGCTGAGGCGCTCTTAGAGACGTAGCCGTAGCCAAGCAGGCGTCGTTTCTAGGCATGAAGTGGGTTACCATAAGGATTGCAACCCGATGGCTGTGGGCATTTTTTGCCCGAATTCAGTTGGAGTAGAAACTGTGATGCAACCGATCTGTAAGAACCTAACGCGATGGCACCAGTGCTTTGTGCTGATGCTGGGAGTGATCTCGTCTCTCAACGCCTGGGGACTTAGCCTAGGGCACATAGTACTTGAGTCAACGCTTAACCAGCCGTTGCAAGCGAGTATTACGCTCGAAAAGGTGCAGCGTCTGACCCCTCAAGATGTTCGGGTTGGGCTTGCGCCGAAATCAGCTTTTGATGCGATCGGTGTCGATTGGTCAAGCAGTCTCGATGATCTCGGGTTTGTTGTGGTGTCTTCCCGGTCAGGGTTGGTGATTGAATTAAGCACTGAAAGACCCATTGTTGAACCCTATCTGAACTTTGTGCTTGAATTGGCCTGGCCCAATGGACGTTTGGTTCGTGAGTACACGGTGTTATTGGATCCGCCCGTTTTATTGGCCCCGGTTCGCTCGGAGGCCATTGCCCCGATGCCATCGAGGAGAGACATTGCCTCAACCCGTGCGCGGCAGGACCCGCCTCGAGGCTCTGATGCCGATCGGATGACCCAGTCTGGCGATACCCTTTGGGAGATTGCACTGACCGCTCGACCCGATCGCGGAACCTCAGTTCAAGCCATGATGCTGGCGATTCAAAGTCGCAATCCTTCAGCCTTTATGAATCAAAACATTAACCGTTTGAAGGCAGGCTATGTTTTGGTGATGCCAGATCAGGAAGATTTGGATCGCATTACGTTCGAGTCTGCTTTGGCTGAAGTGGCAAGCCAAAACAGCGAACAATTGGTGCCGGCCAGCCAAAAAAAAAATCCTCCCCCAGAGCCATCAGCTGACAGCGAGTTGGTCTTGGTGGCGGTTGATGTGGACGCCGCAGAGGATCTAAGCGCAGCGTCAGCGGAAGTGCTTGCAGCAACCGACGTTGCGCAAGGCCTTGATGAGAACCTTAACACTCGTGCCGCAATCGAGCGGGACGTTCTTGCGGGTCGACTGGCCTCCTTAGAAAGCAAGCTTGAGTCGTTGGCGAGTACGATTTCGCTTAAAGACCAACAGATTCTGGCATTACAAAAACAGCTCAAAACCTTAGAAGCTTTGCCCAAACCCGTGCCGGAATCGAGTTTTCTGACGCCAATGTCCGTTGCCTTTATGGTTGCTTTGGTCGTTTTGGTTGTGGTGCTTTTGTTGATGTCCGCTCGATACCAAAGGCTGACAAGAAGCTTGCGTGCCGCCACGGCGAGCCCGGTTGCATCGGAGCTACAAGTTTCGAGTCCGGCGCCGATGGTTGCGGAGGCTTCTTCAGCCAGCGATACGGCGAGAGAGTCAGCGCTGACGGCATCCTTGGCTGCAACGGGGAATTCAGAATCAGTCGCGCCATTAAGCGCTGACGCGGCGGCCGAAACTGAGATTACGACGTCGGCCAGTGCGATGTCGTCGGAACCCATGGCAGGCGCGACCACGCCGCTAGACGCGTCGCCTGCAGTAGACGCAGTGAGTGACGTCGACAGTGACCAAGGGATGGCCGCTGAGACAGCGGTTCAAGTAGAAGACACTTTTCCGGAATTAGATTTAAGTGAACTAGAAGCACTCGATGATCTCAGTGAGCTTGAAGAGCTCGACCTGAGCGACTTGAGCGAATCCGACGTTGCCTCAAAGCTGGGCATCGACCCTGATGAAGACCCCGCCAACATGTTGGATTTGGCGCGTGCCTATGTCGATATGGGCGACTCGGACGCGGCTCGTAATTTGCTGAATCGAGTGTCTGTCATCGGGACCGCCTCCGAAGTGACGGAAGCCAAAAAAATGCTCGTTAGTCTATCTGACGACTGAGCTGTTCGATGGCGACCCGAATTGCTCTTGGCTTGATCTACCAAGGCACCCGCTACCATGGCTTTCAACGCCAATCCGGTGTTGATACGGTCCAGCAAACCCTCGAAGCCGCTCTGTCGTCGATCGCCAATCACCCCATCCGCGTCGCCTGCGCGGGCCGTACCGATTCCGGGGTTCATGCGACGGGGCAGGTGATTCATTTTGATACCGTGGCCAGCCGGCAGGATAAAGCTTGGGTTCAGGGCGTTAACACACTCTTACCCGATGATATCAGCGTTGCCTGGATGCGGTCGGTTGACGACACCTTTGATGCGCGACACTCAGCGATTGCCAGGCAATATCAGTTCATCATTTATAATCAGGGGTTGCGGCGGGCCTTGGGTTATGAATTCATGGCGCGGGAATATCGGCCGTTGTTAGAGGGTTTGATGCAGTCAGCCGCCCAGGCGTTGGTGGGTGAGCATGATTATAGCGCGTTTCGCGCGGCGCACTGCCAGGCCAATTCGCCCTGGCGCTGCGTTGAGTTCATTGATGTGACTCGTCGCGGTGACTTGGTGATTGTCGACATCAAAGCCAACGCTTTTTTGCATCATATGGTCCGCAATATTGTTGGCGCGTTATGTGATGTTGGTGCAGGCGTGCAACACGTTGATTGGATCGCTGAATTACTCAAACAACGCAATCGCCAGCTGGCGGGGAAAATGGCCGCAGCGAGCGGTCTGTATCTGTGCCAGGTGGACTATCCGGTATCGTTTGGGATCCCGAAAGGGTCATTCCCGGGTCAATTATTAGGCTAAAAATCAAATGCTTAAAAGTCTGTGATAGACTGCTGTCGCACTAATTCGCAACGTTGCTCATGAATCTTCAAGATAAAACCCGGGTTAAGGTCTGTGGTATTACACGCGCAGAGGATGCCCTGGCCGCGGCAAGGCTCGGCGTGGCGGCGATTGGTTTCGTGTTCTATGAGAAAAGCCCAAGGGCTATCACAGCAGCCGATGCGCTGGGTATCGCGCAGCAACTGCCACCGTTTTTGATGAAGGTCGGGTTGTTTGTCAATGCCGATGCCAAAACGGTTTTTTCGAGCCTTGCAACTTGCCCGATCGACATTTTGCAATTTCATGGCGATGAAGATGAGAACTATTGTCGGCAGTTTGACGTACCTTATATCAAGGCCCTGCGCCATCAAAGTACCGATGAGACCCGCAGTGCTGCGGCACAGTTCGCATCAGCCAGTGCGATCCTTTTGGATAGCTTTGAGCCGGGGCGATTCGGCGGTACTGGACGATCCTTTAATTGGCAGGAAATCCCTGAGTTGACGCAACCGTTAATTTTAGCGGGCGGTCTAACACCGGCCAACGTTGGTTTGGCGGTGGCGCAGGTTGCACCCTATGCGGTGGATGTGAGCGGCGGTGTTGAAGTGATGCCGGGCGTTAAGAGCCCAGAAAAAATACAACAATTGATGCGTGCCGTTGCGGCAGCGGATGATTTGCATTAAGGCGCGGCAGGCCGCACCGACTTGCAAGACAAAGAGGACCCTATGGTGAGTAAACAGCTTGGAACAAATGAAACGCTTTCGTCCTTCCCGGATCAATCGGGACATTTTGGACCCTATGGCGGACGATTCGTCTCAGAGACGCTTATGGCGGCGCTGGATGAGCTGACTGGGGCCTATGAGGGGTTAAAAACCGATGCGGGGTTTCTCGCGGAATTGGGTTCGGACCTTGAGCATTATGTGGGAAGAGCCTCGCCCTTGTATTTGGCCGAGCGGCTCACCCAGCATGCAGGCGGCGCCAAGATCTGGTTGAAAAGAGAAGATCTCAATCATACGGGTGCTCATAAGATTAATAATTGCATTGGTCAGGCGCTGCTCGCGCGTCATATGGGTAAGCCTCGCATTATTGCGGAAACGGGCGCCGGCCAACACGGCGTGGCGTCGGCCACTGTGGCGGCTCGATTTGGCCTGAAATGCACGGTTTATATGGGTAGCGAGGATATTCAGAGACAAAGTTTGAACGTCTATCGAATGAAATTGCTGGGCGCGGAAGTGGTGCCAGTAACCTCGGGTTCTCGAACTTTGAAAGATGCCTTGAACGAAGCCATGCGAGACTGGGTGACCAATGTGGATGATACCCATTACATCATTGGCACCGTGGCGGGACCACATCCGTATCCGATGATCGTTCGGGATCTTCAGTCTGTCATTGGCCGAGAAGCTCGGCAGCAATTTGCGAGCCGGCACGGTGGCTTGCCGGATGCCGTTATGGCCTGTGTTGGTGGTGGATCGAACGCGATGGGGATCTTCTATCCGTTTCTCGAGGATGAATCTGTGCGCCTAATCGGGGTTGAGGCCGCGGGTGATGGCATTGCCACGGGTCGACATGCAGCGCCGCTGACGGACGGGGTTGTTGGCGTGTTGCACGGCAATAGAACCTATTTGATGCAAGATGATGCGGGGCTTATCAGTGAAACCCATTCTGTTTCGGCAGGTTTGGATTATCCGGGTGTGGGACCTGAGCATGCTTGGTTAAAAGATATCGAGCGTGCTGAATATGTTTCGGTGACCGATGTACAAGCGCTCGCGGCCTTTCGCCAATTGAATTTGCTTGAGGGCATCCTGCCTGCGCTTGAAAGTAGTCATGCCTTGGCTTATGCCGTTGAGTTCGCAGCGAGCCTACGCAAAGATCAAAATATTATCGTTAATCTTTCCGGTCGGGGTGATAAAGACATTCCAACTATGGCAAAAATTGACGGCATCTCAATCGGTTAAGGAGTTCTTGTGGGTCGATTAACGTCAACGATTAACGCCGTGCAGGCGCAAGGTCGCAAATCCTTAGTTGCCTATATTGTTGCGGGCGATCCACATCCGAACCAGACGGTGGCGTTGATGCATACGCTCGTTGCCGAAGGGGTTGATATTATAGAGCTTGGGGTACCGTTCACCGATCCCGAGGCGGAAGGGCCCGTGATCCAATTGGCACATGAACGGGCTTTGGTGCACCAGGTGACCCTTTTGAAGGTCTTCGCGATGGTTGCAAAATTTCGGCTTGATGATCCAGAAACCCCGGTGGTTTTGATGGGTTATCTAAATCCCATCGAAGCCATGGGCTATGAGGTATTTGCTGAGGCGGCGAAGCGCAGCGGAGTTGATGGTTTAATTACGGTGAATCTACCGCCGGAAGAAGCGGGCGCACTGGCCATTGCGCTGCAGAACAATGACATTGACCCGATTTACTTGCTCGCGCCAACAACCACGGACCTGCGGGCGGCAAAGGTCTGTCAGGCGAGCCGCGGTTTCGTTTACTATGTCTCGCTGAAAGGCACAACGGGTGCTGGCACGCTAGACATTGCTGCGGTTTGCGAGCGAGTTGAGCACTTGAAAGCGCAAACAACCCTGCCGTTGTTTGTCGGCTTTGGTATTAAAGATGGCGCGACCGCCGCGCCCATCGCCGCCGTGGCGGATGGCGTTGTTGTCGGCTCGGCAATAGTGACCTTAATGGATCAGTTTCAAACGTCGCCTGAAGCCTTAAATGCAGCCGTCATCGAGCTGGTTCGCGACATACGGGCGGCTCTGAATGCGTCAGACGCTTGAGCAATGGTTGGACTATGTCGGTGGGTTGCATCCGATTGCTTGGGATTTAACGCTCGATCGCGTCTCTGAGGTTGCCCTGCGGCTCGGGGTCGAGCGACCGGCTCGGCAGGTTGTACTGGTTTCCGGAACCAATGGAAAAGGCTCGTGTTGTGAAGCCCTCGCAGCCCTTGCCTTGGCAGCAGGGGTTTCTGTTGGGGTGACGACCAGTCCGCATCTTCGACGATTTAACGAAAGGATTCGAATCAACGGCGCAGAAGCGACTGACCTTCAAATCGTTGCGGCCTTCGAGCGCATCGATGCGGTCAGAGGTGATATTTCACTGAGTTATTTTGAGTTCGCCTGCCTTGCAGCGCTGCTGCTGTTTCGCGACGCGGATTTGGATTTGGCTATCCTTGAAATTGGCCTGGGGGGTCGATTGGATGCGATGAACTTGGTTGATCCAGATATTTCAGTGATTTTACCGATCGCCCTAGACCATCAAAGCTACCTTGGTGACACCAGAGAGGCCATCGGTTTCGAAAAGGCAGGCATCCTCAGAGCAAATGGCATCTTGGTTCTGGCAGATCCGGAACCGCCCAGTAGTATCCTCGAAGAAGCCGAACGGCAGACTTGTCAGGTTTTTCGAATCGGCTGGGAATTTGATTGGACGGACGCTCAGGTCTCTTGGATGGCTTTGGGCCATTTGCAATGCCAGGCGCTGACGAGCGCTCAAACCCGCTTGCCAAAGCCGAGCCTCGCGGCTGCGGTGCAAACCATGGCGCAGCTGGGTTTATTGAGTCCGAGCAATGTTGTGCAGTTGCAGGACGTTTCTTTGCTGGGTCGATTAACCCGGTATGATTTGGCGGGTCAAAGGCTTTATCTCGACGTCGCGCATAATGAGCAGGCTGTTTTAAGGCTGGCTACGGAACTGACCCGCCAAGGCTGCGGGTCAATTCGAGTGGTTTTTGGTTTGTACGCGGATAAAGATGCCCAAGCGGTCATCCGTGCCATTGGGCCGATGGTGCATTTTTGGCATTTAACGCAGGTAGATGAGCCCCGGGCATTGGCCTCAGAGCAGCTCATGACGCGTTTATCGGTGGTCGATCAAGTGCGAGCTGAAACCACTGGGTCGGTGAAGCAAGCGCTTGAAAATGCGGTTCGGTTGTCTGGGGGCATTGATACGATTGTTGTGTTCGGTTCTTTCCCTGTGGTGGGCGAAGCCTTAGAATATCTAGATCATCATCCGGGGGCTAGGTTGCAGTAATTTGGAAACAAAACTCAAATACCGCATGGTAGGGATTCTCGTGTTAACGGCGCTTGCTGTGATTTTTGTTCCGATGATCTTTAGTGGCTCCGAGCAAGATCGAGATGCTTACATGGCCGAAATTCCTAAAGGACCTAGTTTTGGCCAAGGTCGCCGAATCTCAGTGATTGATCTGCAAGCTGAAATGCGGTCACGAGAGCGCGAGAGCGCGGCTGCAATGCCGGTGGATAAGGTCGATCAAACTGATTACGCGGACCAGCCAGCAAAGATCCTAGATCAAAACGGCTTGCCGATCGGATGGAGTCTCCAGGTTGCGAGCTTTCGAGACCAGGAAAATGCTGTGCGATTAAGGGCGAGCATTCGCCAGCTGGGTCACGGTAGTTATGTGCTCCGAAGCTTAACCAATGAAGGGTTGTTCTTTCAGGTCTTGGTTGGCCCCTCGCTCGATCGAAATGCCTTGCTGAAGATTGGGCAACAACTCTCCGCTGAAATGGACCTGTCGGTGCAGATCGTTCGCTATCGAGTCGAAGACGATTCGAACCAATTAGGGGGATGAATTTGGATTTGGATTTGGCAAATCTTGATTGGGTCATCCTCGGGATTATTTTTGTGTCGACGGTGTTGTCCGCGTTTCGGGGGCTTGTCCGTGAGGCGTTAGCGCTTGGCAGCTGGATTCTGGCCGTTATTGTCGCGCGTTGGTTCGTCGACCCACTCTCGATGCACTTGTCGCCCTATATTGAAATGGCCTCCGTTCGAACCCTGATTGCCTATGGGCTCTTGATGGTTGGGACCTTGATGGTCTGTGGCCTACTCACGCGGGTACTGGGCGAGCTCATCAAAATATCCGGACTGAGTGCAACCGACCGGTTGCTCGGCATGGTGTTTGGGTTTTTGAGGGGCGCGCTGGTGGTTTTGCTCGGGGTCACTGCGCTGCACTATTTTACGCCGGTGACGCAAGATCCTTGGTGGCAATCCTCACGGCTTGTGCCATTGGTGCTGGAACTACTCGAGGTTTTAAAGCCGATGGTACTCGAACACTCCGATCAACTGCTCCGAAACTTAACTGAGGTATAGCGATATGTGTGGTGTAGTGGGTTTAGTTGGGCAAAAGCCCGTTAGTTTCGATCTTTATGATGCCATTTCAATGCTCCAGCATCGCGGTCAAGATGCGGCGGGGATGGTCACCTGTCAAGGTGATCGGCTGACATTGCGGAAAGAAAACGGATTGGTCCGGGATGTTTTTAATCAATCTCATCTAGAGACACTGGTTGGGAATATGGGCGTTGCCCATGTACGGTATCCCACCGCGGGCACCTCAAGCGCAGCCGAGGCCCAGCCGATGTATGTGAACTCGCCCTTTGGTATTTGCATGGCGCACAATGGTAATTTGATTAACGCGAATGAACTCAACGAGGAACTGTTTCGAACCGATCGTCGGCACATCAACACCAGCAGCGACTCGGAAGTGTTACTCAATGTTTTTGCCAACGAGTTGCAGGGTATCGCCGGTCATCGGTTATTGCCGGAAGATGTTTTTAAAGCCGTCGAGCGGGTGCACCATCGGGCGGTCGGTGCCTATGCGGTTGTGAGTCTGATCACAGGCTATGGTCTCGTCGGCTTCAGGGATCCAAACGGCATTCGGCCGCTTGTTTTGGGTCGACGGAAAACGGTGGTGGGTTTTGATTATATGTTGGCATCCGAGAGTGTTGCGCTGAGCGTTTTAGGCTTTGAGCTGATGGAAGATATTGCGCCCGGGGAAGTGGTTTATATTGAGTCTAACGGTCGCTTGCATCGACGGTTAACAAAAGTTAAGACGCGATGGTCGCCGTGTATTTTTGAACACGTGTATTTGGCTCGACCTGACTCGATCATGGACGGGATCTCGGTTTATAAAGCGCGATTAAAAATGGGTGAGAAGCTTGCGGATAAAATCTTAAGGCTCTGGCCAGATCATGACATCGACGTGGTGATTCCCATTCCCGATACCAGTTGCACAGCGGCGCTTCCGATGGCCCATCGTTTGGGCGTGAAATACCGAGAAGGCTTGGTGAAGAATCGATATATTGGGCGAACGTTTATCATGGCGGGCCAGGAAGAGCGTTATAAGTCGGTTCGTCGGAAGCTCAATACGATCGAGCTTGAGTTTAAAGGCAAAAATGTTTTGCTGGTGGATGATTCGATTGTCAGAGGCACCACCTCGCGACAGATTGTTCAGATGGCAAGAGATGCGGGTGCCAAGAAGGTGTATCTTGCATCAGCCGCACCGCCCGTCCGGCACCCCAATGTCTACGGCATTGATATGCCCGCGCCAACGGAATTTGTGGCGCACAATCAAACCGAAGCAGAGATTCAAGCGTACATCGGGGTTGATTGGTTAATTTATCAGGACCTTGAGGACCTTGAGGCTTGTGCCGCGGGGATCAATGATAAAATTGATGGTTTTGATTGCTCCGTATTCAATGGGGAATATGTCACCGAAGGTGTCAGCGCCCATTACTTGCAGCGCATCGAGCAGCAACGAAATGATCAAGCAAAGCAGCAGCGGGTCAGTGGCCGTAAGCACAATAGCGAGTTGCATAACTATCATTAACTTGATTCAAACCCCATGAACGCGCAGCTAGACGCGATATTAGACGGGCTCGATGCCATTATCTTGGGTAAAAAGCAGGAAGTGCGCCTGGCGTTAACCAGTCTTTTGGCAGGCGGTCATCTTTTGATTGAGGATGTCCCGGGTACTGGAAAAACAACCCTCGCGCTGGCCCTAGGCCGAGTGCTTGGGCTGCAGCACCAAAGGGTTCAGTTTACCGTCGACGTCTTACCCAGTGACATTACCGGGAGTTCGATTTACCGGCAGCGTGACCAGGCATTTGAGTTCCATCCGGGCCCGGTTTTTAGCCAGATACTGCTCGCGGATGAAATTAATCGGGCCATGCCCAAGACCCAAAGCGCGCTGCTTGAGGCCATGGAAGAAAATGCGGTCACCCAAGATGGCGTAACCTACCCATTGCCGTCGCCTTTTTTTGTCATTGCAACGCAGAATCCGCTGCATCATTCCGGAACCTATCCGCTCCCAGAGTCACAGTTGGACCGGTTTTTGATGACGCTACAAATGGGTTACCCCGATGCCGATGCTGAGTACGCACTGTTGATGGGTGGCCCGGTTCGGCAAAAAGTACTCGATCAGGTTTCTTTGTGTACGGCTGACCAACTGATGCTGTGGCAAGCACAGGTGGCGCTCGTTAAGGTTGCAAGCTCGGTCGTGGATTATGTGCTGCGATTGGTTCGGCAGTCGCGTACAAGTGCGTCGTTTGAAATGGGGCTCTCGCCGAGAGCGGGACTTGCGCTCATGGCGGCAAGTCGAGCTTGGGCTTTTTTGAAGGGACGCGACTATGTGATGCCGGAAGATGTTCAGGCGGTTTTCACAGCCGTGTGTCATCATCGATTGCGGTTTCGAAGTACTGAGGATCGTACCGGGTTGATTCGCTCAATCACAGACTTTCTGAACCATGTCGATGTGGTGGCTTAGTACGGAGTGGTCTCAGCGGGCCGAAAAATTTCGGGCCGCTCGCTTTAAATCCTGGTTAGACCGCCGGGTCCCGCCGGCTCAAGAAATACGATTATCCCATCGAAACATCTTTATTGTGCCAACCCGTCAGGGTTTTGGCTTTGTCCTGATTTTGATCTTGATTCTCATTGCCGGTATCAATTACCAGAATGCACTGGCTCATGCTTTGGCATTTCTGATGCTGGGATTGTTTTTGGTCGCGATGTTGCAAACCCACCGTAATCTGGCGGGCCTTGTTCTGAGTCAGACGGTACCCGTTGAAGGGATTGTCGGGCAAAAGGTCTCGGTGCCTGTACGGGTCCAAAGTGATGCCGGTCGGGTTCATGATGGGTTGTCGTTGTTTTGGCCCAGCCTGCCGGGTAGTGCACCATTTGGGGTCGATCGCAATGGGACAACTATTTTTCGCCAAACCATTCCGGATCACAGAGGTTGGTATGGGCCAGGGCGCTTGCGGCTTGAAACGGTTTATCCGTTTGGCCTCTTCAGGGCTTGGTCCTGGCTGGATTTCGATTGCAAGATTCTGAGTTCCCCAAGGCCGGTACCTTGTGATGGCCTCGTGAATCCGGACGTTGCAAAACTCGGGGCGGGTCGACGCATGATCCTGGGTGGGGACGAACTTAAAGCATTGCGAGAATTCCAAGATGGTGATGATCAACGCCATGTCCATTGGCGGGCGTCTGCCAAACTCGATCGATTGATGGTCAAAACCTTTGAATCTCAACAGTCTTCCAGCCAATGGCTTCGCTTGGAGGATGTACAGGGCTTGCCGATGACAGACCGGTTAGGCGGCTTGGCCTATCTCATCGAGCTTTATTCGCAACGAGGCGATGCCTTTGGCTTAGATTTGTTCGGCCAGCAATTAGCCATTGGATCGGGCAATACTCAAGAACGAAAAGCGCTGAGGCGACTCGCGCTTTTTGAGTGGCCTGGGCATTAAACTATGACGGTCTCACGCTCAGCACTGCTTTGGATGTTGGCGAGCCAAAGCCTCATGCTCGCGCCGCATGGTCTGCGCATGCCGTTGTGGATGTTATTGGTTTGTCTTGCGGTCTTGGGGTTTACGCTGGCTCGGATTCAGGGTTATGTAAAGTTGCCTTCAAAATGGGTGGCGATTGCCAGTGTGTTCCTGGGTTGGGGGTTGCTGTGGCGGGAATATGGCAGTCCGATGGTGGTCGAGTTTTGGGTGGACCTCTTACTGTTTATGTACACCGCCAAACTGCTTGAACTTGCCGCAAAGCGGGACGTTTCTCAGATCATGCTCTTGAGTTTCTTTGTTGCCATGACCCATTTTTTGTTCAGTGAGTCGATGCTACAAACTGCTGTGACCTTTTTTGGCCTGCTCATGGTCATGGCAACACTCATTGCGATTCATATGAGTTCGACGCAAACCCAGGGTCGGCAACCCTTGAAACTTGCGGGTATTGCTTTTCTTCAAGCGTTGCCGTTGCTCGTGATCTTGTTTGTTTTTTTTCCGAGACTCAGTCCGTTCTGGACGATTCCATTGGAGAAAGGGACTGCGGTCACCGGGTTGAGTGATCGCTTGATGCTGGGGGACATTCACCGTTTGGTACAGTCTGATGCGTTAGCCTTTCGAGTCAATTTTGCAGAGGCGCCGCCACCGTCAAGAGATCTGTACTGGCGAACCTTGGTGCTGAGTGAATATTCGGGTGGCGGATGGATTGTCGGGTCGCCGCCAAAACCCAGGGCGCAGGCCTGGGATTATACCGAGGCGATTGACTATCAGCTGCTCACGCAGCCGATGCGGGTTCCTTTTATACCCTCCTTAGATCGAATTTTGTCGGTAACCGGTGAGTCTGTGCGACTCGATCAATTGGGTTTCGTTCGCAGCACGGGGGCGTTGCAAACGGTGAGTCAGTATCAAATGCGGAGCGGACTCAATTCGGTCAATTTAACGGAATTGACCGATGCGGAACAGGCGGCCTATCTGGCATTACCGGGGACGGCAAACCCATTGGCTCGAGCTTATGGCGCGTCGCTCGGTGAGACTCATAAGGCGCCGGATGCCGTAATTCAAGCAGTGCTTGATTGGTATTTTGATCAATTTACCTACACCCTTAATCCAGGCGGAAGCGACGGCGATCCGATCGATCACTTCTTGTTTGAGGCTCAGCGCGGTTTTTGTGAGCATTTTGCCGCCGGTTTTACGCTCATCATGCGCGCCGCTGGCGTACCTGCGCGGGTGGTTTTAGGCTATCAAGGTGGCACTTACAACGCATCTGGGAACTACATCGAAGTGCGTCAGTTCGATGCCCACGCCTGGTCTGAGGTTTGGGTCGACGGCGAGGGTTGGCGCCGAGTGGATCCCACTGCGGTCATTGCGCCGGAGCGAATTGAATCGGGTATGGGCATGGCGGCGGCAGGAATGGACGGTTTGATGACCGGTAAGGCATGGGATTACTTTCAAATGCGGAGTCTGGGCTGGCTCTATAATCTGCAGCTGGAAATGCAGGCGCTCAGTCATCTTTGGGACCGGGTGGTTGTGAACTATGACCAGGCGCAGCAAATACGCTGGTTATCCGCGGTTTGGCCGGACCTAGAATTCGAAGATTTAGCGCCGATCGCTTTGGCTGGCTTTTTATTAGGCTTAGGGGTCATCACCTTCGGTTTGGTCGCGCCGCCGCGCTGGCAAAGATTGTCTCAAGAAGCCCGATGGTGGCGAGGCTATAGGCATTGTTTGGAGGCAATAGCGCTGGGGCAAACTGGACCGGGGCGCTCGGTTGAGGTTTGTCAGCAAGCCTGGCGATTGGCGCGTCCGGCGGAAGCGGCATTGGCCAGTGACTTTGTTGAGAAATTCGTGTTGTTGCTTTACCAAGAAGACGAAACCGTGTCCCCACGGAGTGTCTCAAAGGCACTGTTGGTGCTGAAAGTGAGGCTGGCCTGGATGCGGTTTCTGGGTCGCTAAGCATTGGTTGCTGGGAGCGTAAGATTCGAGCAAGCATCAAGCGAATACGGGCTCGGCTGAGCCCGTATTCGCACTTAGATTAGCTGACTTCGACCACATTGACGGCTGGAATCAGCGCGCTATCAGCGGATTTTTGAAAGGACTCGATTTCGTTGAAATTGAGATACCGATAGATATCGGCGCTCATGGGTTCCAGGTTCTTCGCGTAGGCCTGATACTCTTCAACCGTTGGCAATTTGCCCAAAATGCTCGCCACAGCAGCGAGTTCGGCGGAAGCAAGGAACACGTCCGCGCCATCGCCAAGACGATTCGGGAAGTTTCGGGTTGAGGTTGAAACCGCGGTTGAGTTTGGTGCGATCCGCGCTTGATTACCCATACACAAAGAGCAGCCCGGCATCTCTGTTCGAGCGCCAGCTTGCGCAAAGACGTTATAGACGCCTTCTTCCATCAGTTGATGCTCGTCCATTTTAGTCGGTGGTGAGATCCACAGCCGGGTGGGAATGGACTTGGCATTTTGCAGCATATTCGCGGCGGCTCGAAAGTGCCCAATGTTGGTCATGCACGAACCAATAAAGACTTCGTCGATCTTTCGACCCGCAACCTCGGACAGTGGTTTTACGTCATCTGGGTCATTCGGGCAGGCCAGGAGGGGCTCTTTAATTTCATTCAGATCGATTTCGATGATTTCGAAGTAGCTGGCGTCGGGATCCGGCGTCATCAATGTGGGATTATCGAGCCAGGCATTCATGGCATCGATTCGGCGGGCAATGGTTCGGGTGTCGCCATAGCCCTGAGCGATCATCCATTTCAGCAGGGTAACGTTTGAAGTGAGGTATTCTGTAATCGAGGCTTCGCCCAGTTGGATTGTACATCCCCCGGCGGATCGTTCAGCAGAGGCGTCAGAAATTTCAAACGCCTGCTCAACCTTCAAGTCAGGCAGTCCTTCGATTTCAAGGATCCTGCCACTGAATACATTCTTCTTGCCTTCCTTTGCAACCGTGAGGAGGCCGCGTTGAATAGCCGCATAAGGGATGGCGTTGACCAGATCGCGTAGCGTGATGCCCGGTTGCATCTCACCCTTAAATCGCACCAAAACAGACTCGGGCATATCCAGTGGCATCACCCCGAGTGCGGCAGCAAACGCAACCAAACCCGAACCGGCTGGAAAGCTGATGCCCATTGGAAAGCGAGTGTGGGAGTCGCCGCCGGTGCCGACAGTGTCGGGCAACAACATTCGATTGAGCCAAGAGTGAATAATCCCATCACCAGGCCGCAAGGCAACGCCGCCCCGGGTTTGGATAAAGTCGGGGAGTTCATGTTGGGTCTCGATATCGACCGGCTTTGGATAGGCAGCCGTGTGGCAAAAAGATTGCATCACAAGATCTGCCGAAAAACCAAGGCAGGCGAGTTCTTTGAGTTCATCGCGGGTCATGGGGCCGGTTGTATCTTGAGATCCGACAGTGGTCATTTTAGGTTCGCAATAGTCCCCAGGACGGATGCCGGGTAGGCCGCAAGCTTTGCCAACAATCTTCTGAGCCAGGGTGAATCCTTGTTGACTCATCGCGGCTGGTTGATCCTTCCTGAAGACCTCAGAGGTATCGAGGTTTAACGCCTCGCGCGCACGCTCGGTCAGCCCTCGGCCGATAATCAGCGGAATTCTACCGCCGGCTCGCACTTCGTCTAAAAGCACTTCGTTGGCCAGCTTGAAGGTGGATAGCACCGCGCCCGTTTGGTCGGTAATTTTGCCTTCATAAGGATGAATGTTAATGATTTGTCCCATCTTGAGCGCGCTGACATCGCACTCGATCGGTAGCGCGCCCGCATCTTCCATGGTGTTGAAAAAGATCGGCGCGATCTTGCCGCCCAATACGAAGCCGCCATCACGCTTATTCGGGATGTGGGGCACATCATCGCCCATGTGCCATAGCACTGAATTGGTCGCAGACTTACGAGAGGATCCGGTGCCGACCACGTCACCGACGTAGGCAATTGGGAAACCTTGGGTTTTCAACTGCTCGATGGTTTCTAGGGGCTTATCCATGGTGTTGATCAGCATGGATTTAGCATGCAACGGAATGTCTGGGCGGCTCCAGGCGTCGCCCGCCGGCGATAAATCGTCGGTGTTGGTTTCACCCTCAACCATAAAGACAGTAACCGTGATCGCGTCGGGCAGTGCTGGCTTGCGGGTAAACCAATCGGCATCGGCCCAGGCCTGTAACACTTTGGCAGCGGTTGCATTGGTTTTTGCCTTTTCGACCACGTCGTGGAACGCATCAAACATCAGCAACGTTTTAGATAAGGCCGCGGCGGCTTCTTCGGCCACGTTGTCATGATCTAAAAGGTCAATCAGGGGCTCAATGTTATAGCCGCCCAACATCGTGCCCAAAAGTCGAGTCGCAAGTGCTGGATCAATTAATGGCGAGGTGGCTTCGCCTTTCGCAATGGCGGCCAAATAGCCGGCTTTAATATAGGCTGCGTCATCAACACCGGCGGGAACCCGGTCGCTAATGAGCGCCAGCAAGAAGGCTTCTTCTCCGGCCGGTGGGTTCGTCAACAGTTCTGTCAGGTCATGGACCTGCTCAGCTGTTAAAGGCTTGGGCACAATGCCCGCGTCGGCGCGTTCTTGGACGTGTTGTCGATAGGCTTCAAGCACAGGGGTATCCTTGTCAGTGATTGAGATTTTTTTGGGCAGCATAGGCTGTTAGAATGCGCCGATTCTACACTAAAGTCGTAATGATTTTAAGCGAGTCAAGATTGTCATCCAAGGATCTGTTTCTATGAAGTTCGAGCAGCTTAATCTCGTACCAACGCCGGATTCTTGGTTGCGGCAGGCGGCATCTGATTTACCGACTTTGCTGATTGATCACGCAAATTGTGAAAAAAAAGCCGCCTCAACGGCCCTAAACTTGATGTATCGCTATGTCGAGTATCCCGCGCTGCTGCAGGCTTTGTCTAAGCTTGCCAGAGAAGAGCTCCGTCACTTTGAGCAAGTCCTCGGGGTCATGGCTGAACGCAAAATCAACTATGAGCAAATGACTTCCGCGCGCTATGCCGGTGAAATGCGGCGGTTAGTGCAAACCCATGAGCCCAACCGGTTAATCGATCTTTTAGTGATGTCGGCGGTGATTGAGGCAAGAAGCTGCGAACGGTTTGGGCGTTTGTGCGACGTGCTGGACGCAGACTTGGCCTCGTTTTATGGTTCTTTGCTGAACTCAGAAAAGCGACATTTTCTGAGTTATTTGAATTTTGCTAACGAAATTGCGGGGAATGAGGCTGAGGTTGCAGCGCGCCTATCGGTGTTTTTGGCAGCGGATGCAGCGCTCATTACGGCTCCTGATGAACAGTTTCGGTTTCACAGTGGTGCGCCGGACTAAACAGCCTATTCTGACGAATTTTCTGGGCATTTTAAGCTTGATCCCAAGCAGGCCTTTTCAGAGCCATGCCGGTTCCCTTCGCCTTGTACCCGTGTTATCCGCATCGCGCCTGCATCGTAAGAGAAATGGATTATTCGATGCGTCATCACTGGGATTCGAGTCGCTTTGGGCCTTGGGTGATCTTGGCGCTGTGGTGACGGCTGGGTCGGCGAGAATGGTGCGCCACTGATCACAGCGCTCGGGTTGGCGCGATGGCCTTGACCGCGAGGGAAGGGGTGACCGACGCGTCTGGTCTTTTTGAAGACTAAAGTGCGAAGGATTCCAAAATCAGGGCATCATTTGCCTCGCAAATGTGCCAGCCATGATCGCCCCAAT
>Ga0209091_10000122_pt1 | contig 75071 bp, 54 predicted proteins | sample ArcticOcean_MG_C_6_FD_187438 | JGI IMG/M metagenome (GOLD analysis project Ga0209091, IMG submission 187438) | Marine microbial communities from western Arctic Ocean - ArcticOcean_MG_CB8_128 (SPAdes) (version 2) | ecosystem: Environmental > Aquatic > Marine > Oceanic | place: Arctic Ocean...
TAAATATCCTTTCAGGAGGTATTGTAGATGTTGGAACGCAAACGGGTCATATTATTACTAACTTAAATGGTCAAGGAACTATCAGATTGAATTCTTTAACTCTTCCTTCTGTTACCGATAATTCGGGTTTTGTCGCTGCCGGTGGTGGTACAGTGGAATATTATAATATTGGAGGTGCTGGTTCTAACTTGTCTACCAATTGGATGACTTACAATAACTTGACAATGTCCAATAATACTGCAACTGATCACTTGTTGATTTTGCAAAACCAAACGAATCCATCGACATACGTTTTTAACGGTAATTTATCTTTAAGCGCAACGGGTGCTGGGACAACTACCTTTCAATTGGGACACACAGCAACCAACATCATTGACTTGAGTATTGGAGGGGACATAAACCTTACTTCAAATGCTTTTTCTACTGTTGGATTATTTAATGCAATTCACACCGTAAATTTAACAGGTAACATAACCAATGAAGGGACAGTTGATTGGTGTAATACAGCACAATTCCAACAATTTGTGAACATTACTACTGGTGCGGTTCGATTGCTTGCTCAAGGTGCATCAGATAAGCTTTATACTTGTAATGGACCAACAGATGTGTTCCAATTGATACTTTATTTGGGGGTAGACCAGACTTATATTTGTGAAATCAATCCGAGTGTGGCGGCAAACTGGAGAGTATTCTCATTAAGACCTACTGGAGGAGGACATGGTGGATCGGATACTCCAACGGACTACAATTTTGATCATGCTTACCACATAGATAAAGGAACCTTGAAGTTCAGTGGAGCAAGTTATGTACAAGCGCTGGGTCGTCAAAACGCACAATTTTTGTTAGAGGAAGGGGATCGACTTTGGTTAGCAAGTGGAACCTTAGATTTAGTAACACCTGGTATTTCGGATGGTACTATAAGGATGACAAGAACTGGAGAAACATATGTTACAGGAGGAACCTTGAATCTTGGTGATGATGGTTTTAACTTTCAAGATAAAGGTGTGATTAGAATTGCGGGAGGAACAGTAAATACAAACCGTTTCCTCAATATGTATCCTGGAGATGGGGATGCTTCCTTCATAATGAGTGCTGGAACTTTAAATATAAGAGCAGTAGATGCAGAAGGATCTAACTATTTATCTAGATTCTCTTACACTAACCCAATTTGTGGAATTGACATTTCAGGAGGAACAATCAATGTATATGATCCTATTTCCACTACTAACATGGATGGAGGTACTTTATCAATAATGTCTAGCGCTGCTTCGGTAACTGGTGGTACTTGGAACTTTTATCTTCCTGCTTCTAATGTAGACATGAAGATTGCCATGGCAATTCCAATGTGGGATGTCAATGTGTACAAACAAGGTGCAGGAACTTCAAGGTTGTTGTTGTCCGCTGTTGGAGCAAGTACAAAATACACGCAAAAACAAGGAGTGACGATTTTAAATGATTTGACTATAGACGGAACTAATTCTCCTATTTTTGATGCCAATGGTGAAACGGTAACTGTTGGAGGAAACTTTAACATTGTTTCAGGAGGAACATATCAAGGTGCAACTCAAACGATTTTCACAGGAACAAATGCTAGTACATTCACTATTGGAAGTACGCAAGCAAATACAACAGATTTAAGTATTCAGAAAACAGGGGCAGGATCGGTTACTATGGCTGGAGCAGCAACTTTTGATTGTATTGAGAACTTGGATGTGACAGGAGGTGTCTTTGATATTGGTGCAACTGTACCTTTGGACGTTGCAGGTAATGTTACTAATGCAGGTACTATACAAGGTGCGGAACAATTAAGAATGCAAAGAGGTGTTGTAACAGCGAATGTGACAGGTGGGGCATACGTAATGCCTACTATTACTAATGGAGGAGGAGCAGGAGCGACCTTTGCTATCACTATTGAAGATGGTCGAATCATTGATGTAACAGGTTCAGGTGGTGCAGGTTATGGTACTAACAATAGGCAGTCAATGACTGTTGGTGGAGCTGGTGCAGGTGCTGTGATAAGATGTAGAACAACCAACAATGTTGATTCTTGTTGGGTTCAAACAGAAGGAACTGGTTATGGTCCTAGTGTTACTATAGCTGGTGGTGGCGGAACGGGAGCTACTGCAGCTGCAATTTTAACAGGAGACCAAGGTGCGGCGGCTACATTGACAATAGATGTTGTTAACCCGGGAGAAGGTTATACTTCGCCAGCTACATATACAATTACTGGAGGTGGAACAGCTGATGATGTTACGGTAGCTCCTAATATTAGCGGTGGAACATTTGCTAACGTTTCGTTAAACAATTATCAAGGTGCAACTGCAACATCGGATTTAACATTAACCGATGATTTAAGATTAGCAAATGGTAATTTAGCAATGGATGCATTTGCCTTAAATTTAGGAACAGGTAGTGATATTTATGATGGTTTAGCTGGTGTAACAACTGTTTTTGATAATACGAAAATGGTTACCACAGGAGGTTTAGCATCGAATGGAGGAATTGTAAAAGCATTCAATGGTCTTTGTTTTCTTTATCCACAAGGAATTGGAACTGATTACATGGAGGAGAACCTTTGTTTTAGTGGAGCTCCAGGAGCTTATGGAACAATCACTGTGAAACCAGTGTCTGGCGAGCATCCGTTGGTGTCCGCAACAGGTCAAAGTTTAACTGCATATTGGAATATTTCATCTGCAGGAACAACAGTTGCGCCTGCTACAGTGAGTCATACAATGAAATATGCGGACGCGCAAGTTGTAGATAATGGGGGAACTGTGTTAGAAACTGAATATGTTGCAGGTAGATACACTGCCGGTGCAACTGCATGGACAGCTGATGCTGCTCCATTCGTAACAGCAGGAACTAATACAGGTACTGTTTCTGGAGCAACTTTTAACGCTACCATTGATGGTGATTATACTTTTGGTGATCAAACACCAAATGATCCATTCGCTTTGGTTACTACCTATTACAGTCGAACGGGTGGTACGTACAATTATAACACTGTAGGTGATTTTTCAATTGATGCTACGTTGAAGCACGGTGGTGCAGCAGCAGCTGCAATCCCTGGAGTGGGAGATGTTGTAATTATTGGTGATGGTGCAGGAATTAACCATACCATGACGGTAACAGCAAACACTCAATTAAGTGCTTTCATTACTATTTCTCCAGGTTCTACATTGGACATTGGAACAACTACAGGTCATAATTTTGGAAGTTATACTTCTTATGGAGCTTCGGATGGAACTTTAAAAATTTCATCAGCAGTTGCTACAGCAGAATTTCCAGCTGGAGATTGGTCAAGCTTTAATGATGCGACCGGTGGAACTGTTGAGTATTATAATACAGGAGCACAAGACTTCACAATTCCAGCGATAAATGCAGCGCCAACATCTGCAGCATTAGCACAATATAGGTTATTAATCTTAACCCCTAGCACAGGACAAATCATTACTTTTCCGGATATTGATGTTGCTGTTTTGGAAGATATAACTGTTCAAGGAGCTTCAGCAACAGGATTGGTATACTTGAATACAGCAACTGCAAGAGCACTTACTGTTGGAAGAGACATTAATGTAACTTCGGGTAATTTACAAATGAGAGATGGAACTTCGCAAGCACTTACTGTAGCGCAAAATGTTGCTGTAACTGCAGGAGCTATTTTCGATGTTGAAAATGCAGGAGCAACAGCTCACACAATTGAAATTACGGGTAGTTTAGTGAATGATGGAACAGTCACTTTTATGACTGCTGGTTCCGATTTAGACGTGACATTTGTAGGGACTGTAAATACAGCTATTTCTGGAACTACTGGAGGAGCAGCAACTACATTGAATAAATTGACGGTTAATAAAGGAACAGATCAAACAGCTGTATTAGATGTAACAGTTCTAGGAACTTTTACCCCACCTACAAACGATTGGTTAACTTTAACTAATGGTACTTTTAGGTTTTCCTTGCCTCAAACAATTACTTTATATGATGCTGATGGTGCGAATGCAACTCCGGTGACAAACGCTCTTTATATTCCATCAACAACTTGTTTGAGTGTTAATAATGCTGCGGGTATTGTTCGAGCAACTAGTACAGTGCATGGCAATACAACTGGCTGGAATGATGTTTATTTAGGTGGTAAATTGGAAATTATTGATGGAGCATTTTATGTTGGTACAGGTGCTTTGAACAACAACAGGTCTAATGATATTGAGTATGCTACCACTGGAACTCCAGAAATTGATATTCAAGCAGGTATCTTGTATGTTCAAGGACAAATAAGAAGAGATGCATCCATAGCTGCAGGTGATTTAACTTGGAATCAAACAGGTGGAACTGTTACTATAGGGGGCCGAAATAGTTCGAACCAATATGGTCGTTTTGAGGTACTTAATAATGGTGTATTCAACATGTCTGCTGGAACAATTATCATCAACAGGACAGGAACTACACATGCTTCCTACGCAGATTTCTACTTGAATCCCGCTTCAAGTGCGATTACTGGAGGTACGATTCAGTTTGGTGTGACAGGAGATAATACTCATAACAATCAGTTAATGTCTATAAGATCGTCTGTTGCATTAAACAATATTGTTGTAGATGGAAACACAGCAGACACTGTTGCTGTAAGAATTAACATAGCACCTTTAACGATTAATGGAACGTTAACCGTTTCGAATGACTTTAGTGCATTTAACTGTAACGGAGCAGATCTAATATTTGCAGCAAATGGTGTTTTAGTTAATAATAATACTAGCGCATTACATGGTGTAACATCTGCCGGTTTTTACCCTGGGGTTTCAACTCAGAATACTACTTTCCAAAGTACTACCGCTGCACAGACCATTACTGGTACAGGTGCCAACGTTTCAAACTTTGGTAACCTAATTATTAACAATACTTTTGGTAATGTAACTTTAGCCACAGGTGACATTGCTGTGAATGGTGATTTGACAATCACAACAACTTTAGCAGATGGTGGTCAAACGATTAACTCAAAGGAAAACATCATTAACAACGGTAATCATTCAGGCGCTGGTGCAATAGTGATGAATGGATCAGCTGCGCAAGATGTTAGTGGAACAGGGATTTTTGAGAATATTCAATTAAATAATGCCGTTGGAGCAACTACTTCAACTAACATGAATGTGAATGGTGTTTTCACAATTGATGCTGGGGTATTTGACATTAGCGATAAGCTACTTGAAATGCAAACAGCAGCTTCGTTTGCTACAAATACTGCATTTTCCTCAACAGTAATGCTTAAGACCAATGGTACTTTAGCTGATTTAGGAGTTAAGAAATACTTAGCAATTGGAGCTACTGATATTACTTACCCAATTGGTGTTACAGGAAAGTATACTCCTGTTCGGCACAACATTACAGCAAATACTGCTACGGGTGACGTAACAATAAAATCAATTAACACAAAACACAACTCAACACAAGATCCAGCAGACAAGGAGTTAACTTACTACTGGAATATTGTATCGACAGGATTAGCGGGGTTATCTGTTGATCACTACTATACCTATGATCAAACAGATGTTCAAGGAACGGAATCTGATTATAGAATTGGAGTATTTAAGGGGTCTCAGTGGGATCCTGCACATGGTTTCGCTGGAGTAAATGATGGGACAAATTTAGCAACGTTAGCAGCTCAAAACTATTTAACGGCAGATTGGACGATGGGTGAATCAAATGGAGGAGCTTCTGTTGAATTCGCCACATTAGATACGTATTATAGTATTACCGATGGAGATTGGGACACTCCAGCTACTTGGTCAACAATCTCTCATGTTGGTGCAGCAGCAGTTGGAACACCAGCTGGAAATCCAACACTTATTGGGACGGGGCATACAGTAACAATTACTGCCAATGTAAAGGTGGTTCCTAGTTTACAAATTAACGGTACAGGTGTTTTAGATGCAGCAGCGACCTTTGGTCATAACTTTGGAACAGTAAGCGGGACAGGAACACTTAGAGGTTCAGGTACTGTGGGAGGAACTTACTTCTTGCATCTTGGAGATTTTACAGCTTTTGTGGCTGACGGTGCTGGAACTTGGGAATATTACGGAACTAATGATGGTACTTTACCAGCACAGTTTGAATACAACAACTTAGTGTTTACTGGAGCTTCTACAAAAACATTTGCTCTTGGAGATGTTACTGTAAATAGTGATTTTACTATTAATTCAGGAATTGTTAATAATGTAACTAACAATGTAGCATTAAATATTGAGGGAGATTGGACGAATTCAGAGGGGTTTAGTGGTTACTCTCCTGGTACAGGAACTGTCAATATGACGAGTACAGTTAACAGATCAATTGTAGGAAGTACAGAATTCTATGATTTAGATGTTAATAACACTGGTGGTACTGTCACAGTTACTGGTGCTAAAATGATTAATAATAGCTTGACATTGACTAGTGGGGTACTCGACTTTGGAAGTGATAGTTTGATGTTAGGAGTTACAACAACTATTACTAGTCCTGGATTTAGTGCTGCAAGAATGATTCAATTAGGAGGTGCATACACTGATGGAGGTGTGTTCATGAATTGTAATACCAATCCAAGAAACATTACGCTTCCAATTGGCTCGGGTGGATTATATACTCCAGTTAACTATAACATTACAGCAAATACTTTAGCAGGTAATATTAGTATGCGTCCTGTCGCTGCAGTGCAGCCATATACGAATGACGTGAATAATAAAGAGTTAACTTACTATTGGAACGTGAGAAGTACTGGGTTTTCAGGTCTCGCTTTAACTCAAACATACACCTATGACGATTCTGATGTGCAAGGAACAGAAGGTAATTATAAAGGAGGTCACTTCCAAGATAGTTTAGATTGGTCTCCGGTGAATGGTCATGTTGGGTCCGTTAACTCTGCAACCAATGTAATTAGCATTCCTTCGGGAAGTATTGTGGCAGGAGATTACACTGCAGGTGAGTCTGATGGTGCTGTGTCATTTGAATTTGGTCCTGCTGACACATATTATTCAATCGCTGATGGAAACTATGGTACATTAGCTGCTTGGTCGACAGACCCAATTCTTCAACATACCGGTATTGCAACTACTGTATTGCCGAGAACTCATAATGCAATGGTAGTTGGTAATGGTAATGTAGTAACTGTTGCCGGGGATGAAAAAATTGCTAGAAGTATGGATATCTTGGTGGGGTCACAATTAATACTTGGAACTACTGTTGATCACAATTTTAGAGATATAAACGGTACTGGAACGATGAGGGTTAATGTTATTGCAGGCGCGCCTAATAGCTTTACTTTACCACAAGGTTTCTTTGATGATTTTGTATCTGCTGGAGGAGGGACAGTTCATTACGTAAACAATATAGGGACAGCTGATTTACCGGACTCCTTGGTGTATTGTGGATTAAAGTTAACAGGGGGGAATAAATTCACGATTCCTGCACTAGCTGGATTAACTTTAAATGGAGATTTTATCCTAGATGAAGTAGGAACAAATTTTGATAATTCTGCAACAAACATTCCTTTGTCAATAAAAGGGAATTGGAGTAACACGCAGAATTTTACGGGTTACTTGGCGGGTACAGAAACTGTAACTTTTGATGGAGTTGCTATACAAGTAGTGGATGGTAATCACAATTTTAGTTCTATTGCCATTAATAATGCTGCAGGTGTTACATTGGATGACAGCGTTCGTATTGCCGCTACTTTAGCATTTGCAGATGGTGTATTAGGCCTTACTAACAATATGCTACTAATGCTTGCTGGTCCAGGAAACATAACTGGTTATGGGCCTTCAGCATATGTAGCAACTACTGACAGGGCAAGGCTAAAAATAGCTAATGTTGCAGCTGTTGCAACGCCTTTCCCAATTGGAACGATTGGTGCTAATAAGTATGCACCGGTGATATTGACAAATACAGGAACAGTCGCAGATATGTGGGTTGGTGCTATTGACTTCGTATATCCAACTGGAACGCCAACTGCCGGCGCTCCAGCAGTAAACCCAACAAGTGGTGCTGGAGGGGACCCTTCGGCATTTACACAAGATGCAGTTAGTAAAACGTGGTTAATTATGGCAGATACAGCTGCAGGTTTAACTGCTGAAGAGATTGCTGTAACTGTTGCCTGGCACACGGATAGTGAGTTACCCGGTTTTGATCGTAATTTTTGCGCAGTTAACAGACAGTTTAAGCGTAATGTATGGGGTATTAACGGCAAAGGTGATTGGAGAATTTTAGAGGCAGGTCCTTCCTCTTCCTTTCCAATTGTTCCGTTAGTTGCTGGGTACTTTACTCAGACTTCAAGTGCTAAAAGACTATTCGGTTCATTTGGAGTTGGGTCAGGAAGTCTGCCATTACCTATTGAGTTATTAACTTTCGATGCAGTAAGAAAAGAGAAAGTAGTTGATGTATCATGGAGCACTGGTGCTGAAATTAATAACGAATTATTTCAAGTGGAAAGAAGTGCAGATGGCATTAACTTTAACGTTCAAGAATCAAGAGCGGGAGCAGGAAATTCAGCAAACTTAATTCAATATAATTTTGTAGATAAAAACCCTTTAACGGGTGTTTCTTACTATAGACTTAAGCAAATAGATTTTGATAAGCGATTTACTTATTCTGCGGTTAGGTCTGTAGTTTTTGAATCTGATGAAGTGCTTTTTGAAGGGGGGTGTTCAGTCTCTTTATTTCCAAATCCGGCTTCGCCTTCAACTCCTTTTAGTTTAGAGTTTAAAGATGTCGCCGAAAAGAAACAGATATTGATAGTCGTGGTAGATATGGCAGGGAGAGAGTTCTATTCTAAAGTGGTGAAAATTGAAAGAGAAGAGGATAAGATTATTGTTATTGATCTAGGAAAAAGGTTAGAGCCGGGAATATACCTAATAACAGGGTCGGCAGATAACAGCTTGTTTAATAAAAAATTGATAGTGAAGTAATTATTGCAATCAAATTGGACAAGAAGCCTCTTTAGTATGAGAGGCCACTCAAAAGTATCCTCGTATGGAGTACAACAATAAAAATCGATTAAGTAAAATTTATTTTACTTAATCGATTTTTCGTTTTTTAGCCTACTATCAGAGAAGCGTATGTTCGCAGGACGCTTACATTTGCTTCATGAAAATTAATAACTGTACCCTTATTGCACCCCTGCGATGAGTTCACTCATTCGCCATTTGTTGTTCTCTTTAATGAATTTCACTTGAGATGCGTAGTGTATTTTAAAAGATTTGGTTGGTAAAAGAGGGATGTTTAGTAAATGTGAAATCAAGGAACGGATTACTCCTCCATGAGTTACTAACGCGATTGACCTGTGTTTTGAACTTTCAATTTCTTTGAAAAATTCAACTATCCTTTGTTTTTGAATTTCAAAGCTTTCGCCGTTTTTAAGTACCGAAGAAGGGTTGTGAAAAATCCAATCACTATTCTCTGGAACATTTATTTCGTCCCAAGTTAAACCTTCCCAATCACCGTAATTAAGTTCTTTTAGTCTGTCGTCAGTAGTGTAATCATCAAACAAAACTTCGGTTAATTTGGTGCACCGTTGCAAAGGACTGCTGTAAACTTTGTGGGGATGATAATTTTGTAGTTTAGCTTTTAGGCCATTGGACTCCGTTTCAAAATTTGTAGAAACATCTACATCTAAATCTCCGTAACAAAAACCTCTTGGGTGTGCAACACTGCTATGTCTAATCAATAATATTTCTTGTTGTATACTCACTTTTATAAAGCTATTTATTCTGTGATTAAATTTCTGCAATTAATTTATTTGCCAACTCATTGAAATCAAGACCTTCAAAATTACCACTGCTCATCAAAAGCAAATTTTGATTAGACCAATTCTTTGCTTTCAAGTTCTTTACTAATTCTTCTGATGAGGTAAAAACTTCCAAATCATCTCGCCCAAAAGCAGAGTGAACTTGCTCAGCTGTTATTTCAGGAAGTTTTTTATGAGCTAATGCCTTCGGGCTAAAAAACACATAAGCAGTGTCAGGAGCATCCATGCATCCTCCATATTGTTTTAAAAAGTCTTCGTTCAAGCTACTGAATGTATGCAGTTCCATGCAGGCAACCAATGACCTGTTTTCAAACTGCTCTTTCATGGCTTTTGAAGTCGCCTTCAATTTTGAAGGAGAGTGAGCAAAGTCTTTATATACAGCGCTATTATCGGTTTCGTTAACTAATTCCAAACGTTTCGATGCGCCAGTGAAGTTTGCTATTGCGTTGTAAAATTCAACTTTAGTTATTCCTAAATCTAATGCTACATTCAAAGCTGCATTCAAATTTTGAAGGTTATGACCTCCGAATACACTGATAGGATATTCATTTCCGTCATCTAGCAATATCGTTTTTCCGTTGACAATTTTATGACCGTGTGTGCCGTAACCAATTTTATCTCCAATATATTTTTCACCTATTGATAATACCTCTTTGTCGGACTCGCAATAGATTAATTTTCCTCCTGATTCAATTTGTTCGGTAAATATTTGAAACTGATCTACGTAGTTTTCAAAAGTTGGAAATACATTAATGTGATCCCAAGCAATTCCACTTATAACTGCAGTGTGTGCTTTGTATAAATGAAATTTAGGTCTTCTATCAATAGGACTACTTAAGTATTCGTCTCCTTCTAGAATGACAATGGGAGCGTCGTGGCTTAATTTAACCATGCACTCGAAGCCTTCCAGTTGGGCTCCCACCATGTAGTCATATTTGTAGTCCAATTCATTAAGGGCATGAAGGATCATTGCGGTAATGCTTGTTTTACCGTGGCTTCCACCAATTACAATTCTTTTCTTGTCCTTGCATTGATTATAAATGTATTCTGGATAAGAATATATGTTTAGTCCTAACTCTTGAGCTTTCAACAATTCAGGATTGTTTTCACGAGCATGCATCCCGAGAATCACAGCGTCAAGATCTGATGTGATCTTATTAGCGTCCCACCCAATGTTGTCGGGTAACAATCCGTATTTTTTTAACCTGCCTTTTGATGGTTCAAAAATTTCATCGTCGGAACCTGTAACTTGATATCCTTTTAAGTAAAGCGCTATAGCCATGTTGTGCATAGCGCTTCCTCCTGTGGCAATTAAATGTATTTTCATATCGAATGTGGTGTAGCTTTATTCAGACCAGTATTGAATGTTCAAAGTCATTTCTTTATCAGCATTCAAATCGAAGGTACATTTTTCGTATTTCGGTGCACTCAAAAATCCAGGATTAGCATTGTTTGAAAAGCCAAAACCTTCTTGGGGAAGTCCAAAAAATGAATAGTCCATTTTCTTGTTGCTGTTTTCGTCGTCCAAAAATGTCACTGCGTATTTTCCTTTTACAATATTGGTCAAAGTAAGCGTTACAACGCTGTCTTTTGCTGAGCTTTTAAGTTTTGAAAAATGTTTCCAGGGGTTATTGGTGTACTGATTTTCATTGTTATAAAGAGCAAGACCTATTTGTCCTTTCTTGTTTTTGAAGCCTTTGATGTTAACTGTTATAGTGTATTTAGGCAATGAAGTGAAACCTAAATTGAGTACGAGAAAGACTGCGTAAATAATAAAAACACCCAACTGTTTAATCATAGTTCTGAAAATTGAAAACTGTTGTTTAGTACAATACCCCTTTCCGTTTTTTTCAAAGTGCAGCACTCCTTAAATGGGTCATGTTGTAAAAATAATACATACTCTTCATTGTACGCGTCCTTTAAAAATTTTTCTTTTTCGGTCATGGTAATTAAAGGGCGAGTATCATAACTCATAACGTAGGGGAGAGGTATGTGTGTTGTAGTAGGAATTAAATCTGCAGCAAAGACAATAGTTTTTCCTTCATGTTTAATATGAGGGATTATTTGACTTTCTGTGTGTCCGTGAGCCAATAAAAAGGAAATGTTTGGTCCAAACTCATCTCCGGTTTTAATAAAGTTTAGGTGCCCCAACTCCTCAATCGGGAGCATGTTTTCTGTGAGAAAAGATACTCGTTCTCTAGGGTTTGGTTTGACAGCCCAATTCCAGTGGTCTTCGTTGCTCCAATACTTTGCGTTTTTAAAAGCTAACTCAAGTTTTGAAGTTATAAGGTTCCTAACAACACTACCTCCAACGTGATCAAAATGCAGGTGAGTTAATATAATATCGGTTATGTCATCAGGCGAAAACCCTAATTTGTTCAGAGATGATTTTAAAGTGTTTTCACCGTGCAAATGAAAGTGTCCAAAAAACTTATCACTTTGTTTATCTCCAATGCCGGTGTCAATTAATATCAAGCGATTTCCATCTTCAACAAGCATGCTTCTCATTGCAAACGGGCACATGTTTCTATCGTCGGAAGGGTTGGTTCTAGCCCAAATTGATTTTGGTACTACACCAAACATAGCTCCTCCGTCAAGTTTAAAATAACCGGTGTCAATTGGGTATATATTCATCCTCTTAATGCTTTGTTTAAAGATATAGTAAAAGGTGAAGTAAGCGGCGGTTATTTTAGAACTTAATAATTCGTTGAACGGAATTAAAAAAGGCTAATCAAATAAATTGACTAGCCTTTTCCTTTTAAGGTTTTAAAATATTTTATTTAACTATTATTTTTTTTGTAAACAAGTGCTGGTCACTACATCCTGTTATTATATACAAGCCCTTTTGAAGTTTTTCTCTTATATCGATAGCAGTAATAGTACTTCCGTTTTCGGCTATGATGATTACTTTTGAATATACTTCTTGCCTCATTTGATTATACACAATAACTAAAACTTGTTTTTCATTTCCCTCGTTTTCAACCCTTAAGTAAAACGATGAACCGTTTATCGGGTTTGGAAAGACTATAGCCTTAACAAAACCATTGTCACTGTGAGTGTTTTCCTCAGACAAGTTGATCGTAATAACAGACGAAACGGTTTCAGTACCATCATAGTCAGTTTGTCTTAGGCGATAATAATTATTGCCTTTATAAGGAGCGTTGTCAATAGCTGAATAGCTCAATGGAATAAAACTATTTCCTGCTCCAGGAACTGTCGCTATTACTTCAAAATTCTTTCCGTCTATGCTTTTTTCTGCGGTAAAGTAATCGCTGTTAATTTCAGAGGCCGTAATCCATTTAACAGCAACTTGATCATCTTCTGCGGCGGCAGTAAAACTTAATAATTCAATTGGCAAAGGACTTCCTGTCATTTGCACTCCAAAAGGACTAAAGCCAGTTGTGGTTCCTGAGCGAGTATGTAAAGTACCCGAAGTTGATGCTGGCCCATAGGATCCAAGATGCTCCCATTGTGTTCCAGTGTAATGAACAACAGCACATAACGCTCTATTAAAAACAGGAAGCTCTGCGTTAGTGCCCCAAGTTAAAGAAACATCAGCTGCAGTTGATGTTGAAACGAAATTCCACGTGTACCCCACGAACGAATCAGTTTCAGCAGTTCCTCCGCAAGTCTCTCCAGTTTTTGCTATTTGACCACATAAGTTTGCGTCTAATGTTCCTGTACCAGCATTGGTCATCGTTAAATCAGCTAATGCATAACTAGTTGCAGCTGCACTTAATCCCATAGGAATGTTTAAGACTTCTCCAGCGTCTACTCCATTGAATTTAATGAACCCAGTTTGATCAACAATGATAAATTCATCGGTATCATAACCGGTAATATCACCATTGGACCAGTCGGTTTTTGTCAAGTTATTAGTGTTGATATCAATGTATCCATTAGTTCCATTAAAGTTAATTATTCCACCATTTTCAATTTCAATGTGGTCGTTTAAAGAAACAGAATTACCACTACTTTTGTTAATGAATAAATTATGGAACGTCTCTGTTCCAAGGTTGGAGCAGGTTATTGTTTGTGCAACTGTCCCGTCAAAAGTTACGTCTTCGCTACCTTGGGTAAATCCGTTGGAAGAAGTATTTACCCAATTTCCTGCAATTGTGATGTTGTTGGTGTTTGATAGCACATCAAAAGTTGCCGATCCTGAAATAAGTAAATTTCCTTCGATGTCCATGTTATCAGGTGAGGTTTTAATGCCTGAAGTTGTAATTTCAAGATGATGATAATCGTCATTTTGAACAGCTATCATACCTTGATCGCCTGCTTTGTTGTAATTAAATGTGTTATCTGAAGCTGAACACCTTAAGTCTGTATCAGTATCATGGCTTGTTCCTGAGTAATTCCATCTCCCGTTAGTACTATTAATAAATGTGGCGCTTGCATCATTGGTAAGAAAAGTACCTGTTTGATTAATGGTGCCTTCGTTAGTGATGTCCAGATCTCCATTCTGTGCAGTAATGTTTGCGCATTCGAAAGTTCCCCCAGATAAATTTAAGATATCTGCTGACTCATTACTTGCCACCAAATAAACATCTCCAACCACTGTAAAGTCACCCGCATTAGAGATGTCTGTATCACCGTTGTTATTATCTTCCATTTGCATATAACCACCGATATCAATCTTTCCGTTTGCTGTATTAGCGATTGTAATATTTCCTTGTCTGATCAATAAATTACTTGTCATATTAATGATGCCGTCGTTTGTTATGAAATTATTGGTGTTTCCATTTAAATTTCTGAACATGATTCGTCCACTACCAGTTGCTGATGATCCAGTTTGTCCAACAAATGAACAATCAGTTGTAACTCCTTCAAAATCGATATCGTTTAGTACCGTTATTGTTCCGTTATTTACAAAACTATTAGTTGACCCCTGAGCATAGTAAATGTCGGCGTTAGCGCCAGAAAATGTCATGATTGAGTTATTAGTGAAAGTATTGTTGTCCCCCGAGGACGAAGCAGTACTAGCTGTGACCAGAATATCATCGACCATCTGAAATTCATGTCCAGAGTTGCTGAAAAATGTTGCCTTAAGAACAAGGGATGTTCCTGAAAGTCCTGCTTGAGTTACTGTTCCTGTTGTTTCGCTGTGAGAGTTAGGCATGTCGGTGTCTACAATGGCCCCTCCTGTGAAAGTAGTAAAAGCCCCCCCGTCAACTTGGTATTGCAAAGTTATGTATTCTCCGTTATCATCATATACATTCCCGTGTGCTAACCACGTCATTGATGCTGTGACATTTGTTAATCCCGTAATATTAATAGATTCTGAAGTCCACGTGTCTGTTCCGTTTTCAACTTGAAATTGTCGCGCACCACTAGCTACATTTTTATTTCCTGTCTTTCCCTTTGTTCCAGATCTAGACCAATCCGACCCGGCAGCTCCTGCGTTAGGGGAAACACCTTCGTTATTACTTCCTCCTGAAGTAACATTATTTCCATAACTTTCAAAATCTTCCGACCATATTGTTGCAGTACTACCAGCGCCTACACCACCATTAAACTGAAAATCATTACCAATGGTAAACGTACCGGTTAAATTATTAGTGAAGGCATTACCAGTTCCGTCAAAGCGGAAATCATTTTTAATGTCAACTTTCCCCGCTCCACTTAAAGTAGTTACCGAAGTAGAACTAAAAAGTAAATTATCGCATTCAAGACCATTGGTTGCATCTGCCACAGCGATAGTGTACGCAGCGGCATCAGGAAAACTAATGTTTGCATCTGTTTGTCCATTTTCATCAATTGAACTTCCTGAGGCAATAGTTATACTTCCATCATCAGCCCCCTGGTCTTTTATTGTTAGTGTCACAGAAGCAGCAGAATATTGCAAAATCCCATTTCCTGTTGCGCCCACTGTAACATCATTAAGAGAAAAAGTAGTATTTAAATTAACTGTGAACCCTCCTTCTACTACAATGTCAACTGTGCCGTCATTAGCTATTGTAGCTCCAGCTGGCCCTCCAGATGTGATTGACCAAGTACTGGAGGCGTCTACATTTCCATTTGCAACAGAGTAGCATGGGTTACATACACATGCGTCTGTCGTTAAAGTTACCTGAGTACCGTAACCAGTACCGGAACCATTAATTGCATAAGCTCTGTATTTATATGCTGTTCCCCCGGTTAACCCTGTGGTACTCATTGTAAAAGCTCCTTCAATAATAGAAGCTTCTGGGAAATTAAGCACATTAGCCTGACCAATTACCCTGTCGTCTGGCTCTGTAGCTGGATAGATTATGATACCTCTAGTTGTAATTGCACTAGCACCTTCATCAGTAACATTTCCTGATAGATTCTCGGCATTACAAGTTACAGATGCATCACCAGTTGTTGTTACTATAGGTTCGGAGGCAGCTGTACCAACTATTAGGATGTTGTCAACACGCCACCAATTATTATTATCGTCTGACTGAACTTGAATCCTTAATTGTAAAGTTGTTCCTACTAAAGCTGCACTTGTAAATGTCAATTCAGCATCAACATCATTGTTATCATATCCAAACGAAGTCCATGCGCCACCATCAAGTTTATAAAAAGCCTGAATGTCATCGCTATCATCCATATGATTACCGGCGTTCTTATCCCTATAGCTGAAACCAATAATTACATCGGTGTATCCAGTGATTGTTAACTGTTCAGTGTCAAAATTTAATTGCGCTCCACCAGTGTTCCTGGACACCAAACTAAAATCACCCTCCAATTGATTATTGTCATCCACCTCCCACTTCCATCCCGAGCCTGACAGTGTCCAATCGGCGCCGGAAATTCCGCAATTATCACCAACACCTTCATTGTTAGACTGAGCAGTGGTAGCTTGATCGGCATACCCATCACCGGAATTAAAAGTTTCACTCCAAAGTGTCACAGCGTTCACTGTAACGCACAACAACATACCTATCATGCATAGTAAGGTTTTTAAATTATATTTCAGTCTAAATATTTTCATTGTATTTTTTTAACACACATCCGTATCTTCTTTCAGGGCGTATAGTCCTGGCATATAGTATTTTAACATTTACTTGTTGTGTGGTCTAAGCTGTTTAAGGCGCAGTTACACATCTATTATACGTCAAAGTTAATGTTTAGGTTACGTTTTTTGATACTAAAAGTAAGGTTATTGTATTATTGAAAAGGGAGGTCAAAACGCTAAGAATTTCGTTTCCTGTATTTTACTTAAGTTGAGTAGTATTTACTAATACGTTCCAGTTTCGAGTGCTGGCCAATACGGATATTTTTTTTTCAAAGAAGTTATTACTCAATTTTTATTTATGGTATTTTCCTTCACAATTTATGTACACCAATCTGCCTGTAATTTTGAACTGATCAGGTTCTCCTGGGAAATTAATTACCTCCGCATCAGGCAGTGAACTCAAAAAGGTAACGTGCAGGTTTGTCAATGTAAAATCGTCGACGAAAGGATTGTCTTTGATTACGCCTTGCAAGTCCTCAGAGGTAAAAGTAAGAGCTGGTACTTCGAGATTGAATTTACTTTTTATGGAGTGCGAAACAAGAACGCTTATCTCAGATGTGGACTTGATTTTATTTTCGAAAATAATGTTAGCACTATGGAGGTAGCTAATGACATTTGTAGCTCCTAACTCTTGAAACATGAGTTGGAAGTCTTTCGTTGAAATCTTCCGATGACCACCCGCATTTATTCCGCGCAAAAAAGTTATGTATTTTGTTGAGGTATTCACCAGACTGCTTCAGTAATATTTCTGTACTTAGGATAAGTATTCTTGAGTGTGATTACAATTACTTTTTACGCTCAATGGAATAATTGATCAGCTCTGAAATATTTGTTTTAAAAGGAGAGTCGTCAAATTCTTTGATTAATGATAAAGCTTTGTCTTTGTAATTTTCCATTTTTTCGGTGGTGTATTCAATACCTCCCGATTTTTTAACATACTCAATTAATTCACGGACCTTTTTGTCATCTTCGTTGTGATTTTTCACTACGTTGATGATCCATCGTTTTGTTTTTTTATCAGCTTGTTTCAGAGCATATATCAGAGGAAGTGTCATCTTTTTTTCTTTGATGTCAATTCCAACTGGTTTTCCAATTTGTTTGGCAACGGATTCGTAGTCAAACAAATCATCCTTTATTTGGAATGCTACGCCAATGTATTCGCCCAACAATTTCATTTTTTGAACCATCTCTACAGATGCGCCTGCAGATGCTGCTCCAGTGGCACAACAAGCAGCAATTAAGCTAGCTGTTTTTTTACGAATAATATCAAAATAAACATCCTCCTCTATGTCTAATCTTCTTGCTTTCTCAATTTGCAACAATTCGCCTTCGCTCATTTCCTTGGTTGCGGTGGAAATCAATTTTAAAAAGTCAAAATCTTGAAAGTCAGCGGAAAGTTGTAATCCTTTTGAAAGCAAGTAATCACCAACTAAAACAGCAATTTTATTTTTCCATAAAGCATTGATTGAGAAAAAGCCTCTTCTTTCCAACGCATCATCAACCACATCGTCATGGACAAGTGTTGCAGTGTGAATCATTTCGATTAAACTAGCTGCTCTGTAAGTTCGGTCGGTGATTCCGCCACAAATTCCAGCGGATAACATGACGAACATAGGTCGCATTTGCTTCCCTTTTCTTTTGATGATGTAATGAGTGATTTTGTCTAATAAAGGCGTGTCACTAATCATCATCTTTTTGAAGTTCACTTCAAAAAGCGATAGTTCTTTTCTGATGGGTTGCTGTATCTCCTCTAAACTTAACATTGCGAAGCCAAGTTAAGTAAATTCAATAGTGATGAATGTACAAAAACAGGAAAATTATTGGACTTCTTTGGTAATTGCTTGGGCATAAGTTAATTTCGAGATATCACAATTTAGGTTCATCCGGTCCATCATGAAAATTCGTTTGCTTTTTTTCTTCGTTATGATTTTTGCGCAAGTGAACGCGTCGTACATTTTGATTCCAATGGATAAAACAACTCAGAAGAATCACTTAAAGGCATATGGAATTGCTTATTGGGTGTTAGCCCAAGAAATTGGTGTCGACTGGTTGTTAAATTATAGAGGGGGAAGTTTCGCCTTTAAACACCACCCAACTTTAGAAAAGGAATGCAAAATAAGGGGGGTGTCCATGGAATTGGTTCCTGATGTTTCGTATCAAAAAATACTTAGTGATATTGGGCAAGATGAGGTAAATCAGTCACTTGTGAAACTTGAGAAAGCTCCAAAAGTTGCAGTGTACTCTCCGAAAAGCAAGCAGCCCTGGGACGATGCTGTGACACTCGTTATGGCTTATGCTGAAATACCATACACTGTTGTTTATGATGAGGAAATTATTAGAGGTGATTTATCTAAGTATGATTGGTTGCATTTGCATCATGAAGATTTTACTGGTCAGTATGGAAAATTTTGGTTTAGCTATCAGAGAGCAGCTTGGTTCAAAGAATATAAAAGGTCTAATGAAAGTTTGGCCGCCAAATTAGGATTTGCTAAAGTGTCAGATTTGAAACTTGCTGTGGCTACTACGGTTAAAAAGTACGTAGAAAATGGAGGTTTTATATTCGCAATGTGTGCTGCGACAGATTCTTATGACATTGCTTTGGCAGCAGAGCGGGTAGATATTTGTAAGCCAATGTTTGATGGGGATGGTTCTGATCCGAACGCAGATACTAAATTGAATTATTTTAATGGTTTCGCGTTCAAGGACTATACGTTGGTTCATGATCCTAGTGAATACGAATTCAGCTCAATAGATGGTACTAAAGATCATGTTAATTTTGTTGCTCAAAAGGGTGTGGCAAAGGATGTGTTTACTTTGTTTGATTTTAGTGCAAAATGGGACGTTGTGCCATCAATGCTTTGTCAGAATCACGAGCAGTTAATTTCTGGTTTTATGGGGCAAACAACATCTTTTAGACGTGAAAATTTAAGATCTGATGTATTAATCTTAGGCGAAAGTAAGGCGATTGGTACAGCTAAATACATTCATGGGACAAGTGGCAAAGGTACTTGGACGTTTTACGGTGGACATGATCCCGAAGATCATACACACAGGGTTAGTGACCCGCCTACCGATTTAAATTTGCATCCAAATTCTCCAGGGTACAGACTAATACTTAATAATGTCTTGTTTCCGGCAGCTAAAAAGAAGAAGCGAAAGACATAGTTGTCAGTTTTTTAACTTCTATTTTAACATAATATTGAATTAAACTGATAGAAATGTTAGCTTTTTTTGTCGGAGAAAGTATGGGATTATTATTGTGTTTTTAACAGAAATATGAATAATTACTAATCGTGTAGAGATTATAATATAAAAGCAACGCGAATTTCGAAACTACATAAATAACAAGTGCCTAGAATAAAGTAGCGAGAACACAATACTTTAAACTATTAAAACTGTAACTAAGCATTTTGTATTATTAGGATTAGTGCTTTTGTTGAATAGTAATACCACGCTATTGAGAGTAACGATTTGAAGTAAACATTTTGAATCATATGCAGATAACTCTACCGTGGCTGCCGACAAAAATTCAAATGATGTCGGGGCCGATTGGATAATTTCTCCAGCAGAAAATACTGATTATTGGTCTCAGGTGTAGTTAAAACTATGCACTTTTAGTACATTTCGCTTTAGCTTCTAAAAATGTTGCCTTTCGTTTATGGATAATCAACGGACGAACGGTCACACAGTCTCTCAATTGACAGTTCATGTAGTTTTGGCAACGAACTATCGTTATGCGGTGTTGGAAAATGATATTAAAATTCGATGTCGAACTCTGTTGATACAAATTTGTGAATCAGAAGATGTTGAGGTTTTTTCAAAAGTAATTGCGCGCCAAGAAGGAAATGCCGTGACCGCATTTGATTTTGATCAAAAATTAGTTCCAGGAGTACACGTAGTGGTGGGATCCGATAACAATGAATTATTTAAAAAGCGTATTGTAATTCAATGATGCAAACGAGCACCCCTTGGTTTTCTGTTTAGTTGTATTAAACAATAAAATCAATAGTTTTTTACTGTGTTAGTTTCACGTACTGATTTAGTATCACAATGTGCTGACCATTAACCCTTCCTTCAACTTGTTGGTCATTATCATGAACCAAAGAAATTCCTCGAACCGCTGTTCCTCTTTTTGCGGTGAAATTAGCTCCTTTTACGACCAAGTCTTTAATCAAAACAACGTTGTCGCCTGCTTTTAAAATAGTGCCGTTACTGTCAACGTGTTTAACTGCCGTTTCCCCTTCGGCAAGCATTCCTGCTTTTGCCCATTTTAGAGTTGATTCTTCCAGGTACATCATTTCAATCAAATTAGCTGGCCACCCTGCTGAACTTAGTTGGTGAAGCATTCTATAAGAGACGACTTTGACAGCCTCAACTTCGCTCCAAATCGCATCATTCAAACATCGCCAATGATTTGCATCGACAGGTGAGTTTTCATTTAATTGGTCCAAACAAGTGTTGCAAGCATGCACATAGTCGTCGCCACCTCTGCTTGCGCTAGGTTCAACTTCGTAGCCGGCAAGGCTGCCATTACTTGCGCACAACTCACAAACTCCGTTACTTCTTTTGGCTAATTCTGATTCAATGTTCATTTCTTTTTTCCTAAAGATAAAAATAGATGGGAGATCATGTCTTACGGGAATTATTTTTTATGCTTGTCCGCTACTTTCCCCAAGAGAATTCCATCTGTAAGTCATAGCTGTAGCTAACAACCTGTCTGAGCAGTATTTATAGTGTCTTCGATTCAATTTGTAGACAAACTCATTTAAGTAGTTTTGTAAAAAATCATCATCAATTCTGTGATGAACATCAAGTAACATTCTTTTGGCATTACTAATTACTGTATAAACCCATGGCAATACTTTTTGTATGTCTTTCTTGGGGATAACCTTTGCTGAATGTATGTGATCTTTTTTGAGTTCGTTGAAACTGTTTGAGTCATCAGAAACTTCACTACTCCCTTCTTTTACCATTGATTTTACTACTGGTGTCACGTTATCTAATTTAAGAGAGGTAATAACTTTCATTTTTATAAAACCTAATTGCTTCTTTTTACTGTGCTTTTTTGCGTGTGTATTATCACCTGTTATCGTCTTTGATTCGGCACTAATGAGTACGGTTGTCTGTCTCTGGCTACCTCTACCTCTTTTTAGAGATTCCTCTTTGTTTCTATTGATAGCAACTGTTTCAAAAGAAAAACCATCTTCAAGTTCAACCTCACCTTTTAACGCATAAGTATCATCCCTAAGTCCCATTATACTTCGTTTTTTATGAAGCATTTCCCAAACAGGCTGATAACGGTTATGCCTCAATTGTCGTTGAATTTCCTTAGCGGAAAAACTTTTTTTAGTGCTGGTAAGAAGGTGCATGGCTGCAAACCAATATTGATAAGGGAGTTTGCTGTTTTCCATCGCAGCACCACTTTTTAAGGTCGTCCGATAATGACATTTTTTACACTCCCATTGTTCTCTGTTTTTCTTCCAATAATGCTTGGAACCACCACACTTTTTACATGAAATACCTTCTGAGAGACGATGAGCTTTAAAAGCTGATTTACAGCTGGACTCATCAGGGTAAAGTTTGTGAAAATCTAGTAAATTCATTCTTCTTGCAATTGATTTAGACAAGAATACAATCCTATTCCGTAAGCAGTTTATGGTTGAAAATTACTTTTTGAGGAAAGTGGCGGATAAGCATATTGTTTTTTGTAAATTATTTTGATCTTAAAATTGTGATTTCACCTATTTAGCACCCATGATTTTCTATCTATATTTTCAACAGAAATCTATTGTTTTTTGGGAGGAGATGAGTGCTGTTTAACTTATTAATTAGGAATGAGTTGTTTTCTCTATATCATAGGCGATTACAAAATGACTAGTAAACTACCGAAGTATTCTTAAAAAAGTGTAACAAAACCTCTATTATTTGCGTATAACATATTAGCTATACTAGTATAAATGTATTATTTTATAAAGTGGGTTTTGATTGGTAATTGCTGTAAAGTTCCAAGTCATTGAATTGTTTGCATTTAATGCTGTTTGCTGATGGTCTTTAATATAATTGTTTTATTCAAGTATCGCCTATGATTAAAACGGGTAAAAGTATAGCTAAAGCAAGAAAAAGTTTTCTTTTTCTTGCTTTAGCTATACTTCTTTTTGTGCCATTAAAGTCTCAAAATTGGATAGGAAATGGATCCAGCGGAACCCAAATTTTTGGAGCTACAACTTTCGCTGGAATTGGTGGAGGTTACTTTGCTGTTCCTGGCGGAGCAGCAGCTGGATCTGGAACAGTTACCTTGACTGCAGGTGCTTTGGCGCCATGTGATGCCATTATTATCATGGACATGAATACTGGTGTTTGGGAAAGATCCGTTGTCAAAGTAAACGGGGGTACTAACATTACGGTTTCCGGACCAGTTAATAATTATACCGCAGGAAATACTCAAGTTATTTTAGTTCCTCAATTTATAGATCTTACTTTGAATGGTAATTTGACTACTACGGCGTGGGATGGAACTACTGGAGGCGTCATATGGTTTTATTGTAGTGGTACTTGTACCATAAATGCTACGATTGATGCGGATCTTTTAGGATTTACCGGAGCAGCAACTGGAGGATTAGGAGGGTTAGGAGGTGCTATCCAAGTGGGTGGTGGTGTTGGTGGTGTTGGTGGTGTTGGTGAAATTACACCTGCGAATGATGGAGCGGATGGAGGCGGTGGAGTAGCTGTAATTAATGGAGCAGCAGGTACGTTAGGTGGAACTGGCAGTGGTCCAGGAGGAGGAGTGGCTGGTGCAGGAGGTACTAATGGAACCGCTGGTGGTTTTGGAACGATATTTATGGGTTCAGGTGGAGGAGGTCCTGCCGGTGGTACGGGTGGTTCAGGTGGTGCTAACGGAGGAACAGGTGGTACTGGTGGAGGTGGAAAAGCTGCCAAAGCTGGAAAAGCGGGAAAAGCTGGTGCGGATGGTATTGCAGCTGCGGGAACGGGAGGAAGAGGAGGAGGGATTGTTTATATTCAAGCAAAAGCAGTTGCAGGAGGAGGAAATGTGACGGCAATTGGAGGTGCGGGAACAGGTACTGGAGGAGCTGGGGGAAAAGGAGGGAAAGGGGGGAAAGCAAGTGGTGGCTCTAAAGGAGGGAAAATTGGAGGGAAAGGTGGTGGCGGAGGTGGCGGAGGTGATGGTGGATATGGCGGAGAAGGAGGTGTTGGGGGAGCAGGTAGTGGAGCGGGAGCTGGTGGAGCAATTAATATTTATCCTGCTTTTGGAGGGGTTAATGTTGCTGCGGGTGCTGGTGGACCAGGAGGAGCAGGCGGAGCAGGCGGAGCAGGACAAAAGGGAGGTAAAGGAGGTAAAGGAGGTAAAAATTCAGGAAATGGAGGTGATGGATTCATGGGGAATCCAGGAGATCCAGGAGATCCAGGAGATCCAGGAGGCAGTAATGCAGGAGTTTCGGCCGCTACAAATGGCAATGAAGGGATAATTGGAAATAATTTATTTTCCATTGCTGACGGTAATTGGAATGATTGTTTTACGTGGAGTTATACATCCAATGGACAGCCAAATATGGTGGTTGATACCAGAGAAACTTCAATTGTTACCATTGAAGATGGAGATGTAGTAAACATGAATGTAATGGACAGTGTTGCCAGTATTACTGTAGGTACTGGAGTGGGCACAGGAGAATTGGTGTGGACCAATCCGTTAGCATTACTAGTTAGAGGTAATGCGGGTGTGCTGGTTGCAGCGAATGGTACCTTAAATAATAATGGCCAAGGCGCTGGATCAGGAATTACATTTGATCATAACGCTGCTGGACAAAATTTTGTGTTTTCCAATGCAGGTGCAGTTACTATTGGCGATTTAACAGTAACGGAAACAGGAGGGAATAGTGTTTCAATTACAACTTCGGGGGCAGGGACAATTGCTGTTGAGAGAGATATAAATACCGTTGCTACTTCAGCAGAGTTTATTAACACAGGGGCTATCACAATTTTTGATGATTTTTTATCCACAGGAGCAAACCATACTCTAACAAATACGGGCACAATAACAACTTCGGGAAGTGCAAATGCAGATATTCGTTGGAGTGGTACTACACCAATAATAACTAATACTGCTCCAGGGATTATTACAACTGGTCGAAACTTAAGGTTTGACATTGGTGCTACGAATGGAACAATAACAAATACTGGGACAATAACTGTTGGACAAAATATTGTAATGGGTGCAACGAATGGAACGCTTACCAATACTGGTGGAACTATAAATGTTAACCGTCATATAAGGTTTAATCAAGCTACTGGGGTTTTTAACAATACTGGAATAGTCAATATTACCGAAAGTTTACGAACAGATTTTGCAGCTTCAACTCCATTTGTTTTAAACAATTCAGGAACAATGACTATCACTTTGGATTTTTTAAGTAGCGGAGAATTAAACACTGTGAACAATACAGGCGGAAGTATTACTATGAGAGATTTAACCTCCACTGGTGATGAATTTAAACATACTAATTCAGCACCATTTACGGTAACCAGAGAGGCGTCTTTCCTTGGAGAAGTAACTGTTGCAAATGGTAATTTTAACTATTTAATTGGAACAGGAGGAACAGGAAGTTGGGTTTCATCAGGTGCAAATACTTTAACTAATATATTAGGAACATGGACAGTCCAGGATAACATGACAGTTGGTAATACTAGCACAATGAATAATACAGGAACATTAACAGTGACCGCTGGAAATGTAACTCTAGGCACAGGAAATACATGGACGAATAGTGCCACGGGATCTACTTTGGTAACTGCTGGAAACCTTACGATTGGCGCTACATCTACTTTGAACAATGCTAATGTGTTTACCGTGGGAGGAAATTATGTGAGTGCTGGTGACAACATTACGTTAAATAACACTGCTGGAACTTTTGCGAATACCGGTAACATGAACTTTGGTGATTTTGTTACCACTGTGAACACTGCGTCTATATTTAATGTGGATGGAGATTTTCAGAATATTACGAGTGGAGAAGTGACTTGGAACAATCAAGCAGGAGCTAGTACAACTTATGCAGGTAGTACTGCGAATGATCCTGATCTAGACATCGCGGCAAATAACAATGCTAATACATTTAATTACGATAGAGCTGGTGATCAGAGTATTTACGCTCCAACGGATGCTTATTGGCATTTAATCACAAGTCAAAGCGGGACGAAAACTTTGTTGGCAAACGCTGTTGTAAATGGGGATCATACTCGGTCTGGTACTGTCGTGGTAGGCGCAAGCACTTTTGATATTGATATTAAAGGAAATTGGGATGGAACATCTACAGGAGCATTTGTTCCAGGAACAGGGAAGGTGACTTTTTCTGGAGGAGCTCCTCAAGCGATTTCAACAGCTGCTGCGGCTGGCTATGAGCAATTTAATGATTTGACGATTACTAATACAGTGGGAGGAACAACATTCTCAAATGATTTGAATTTGTTGGGTGATTTTCTTTTTAATTCCGCTACCGGATTAACTCCTGGTTTAAATGAAGTTACCTTTAATGGTGCTGGTGCTCAGGCTCTAAATGGCTCAAATGTACCGAGCTTCTACGATTTAACTTTTAATAGTGGTGGTGCTGTAACTTTGGGAGTAGGTATTGATATAGCTCATAATTTTTTAATGACAACGGCAATGACTCATGGCAGTCAAACGGTCACCATGAATGGTACAGTCGCACAAGACATAAATACTCCAGCGGGATCTCCACTTCATGGTCTTCTGATATCTAACAACATAGCTCCAACTACTTTTTCATCAAACATGGATATTGAAGGGGACTTCACTTACAATGCTCCAGCGCAAACTCTTAATCCAAGTACTAATTTAGTGACTTTCAACAGCCCTGCTGCAACGCAATCTATCTTAGGTAGTGGAACACCTACTTTTTATAATTTGACAATTAATAACACTTTTGGGTCGGTCACTTTTGGAACTGATATAAACGTGACTCATAACTTAGTGACTACAACCGCGATTGCACATGGAAATAAAATTGTGGATATGAATGGGGGCACCGCTCAAGATATAAGTGGCGCCACAGTTCCAACTTTTTATGACTTAACCTTTTCAAATACTGGTGGTACAACATTGTCAAATAACATCAATATTGCACACGATTTCACTAATAATTGTGCTACGAGCATGGTTCCAGGTACAAACAGTGTCACGTTTAATGGTGCGGTGTTGCAAACAATTGGCGGTTCAAATACCGGTGAATTTTATGATATATTATTTACTAATACCACAGCTGGTGGAACTACTTTTTCAATTGATATTGAAGTTGGTCATGACTTTACATTTAATTCTGATCAGACCATGACACCAGGGACACAATTGGTAACTTTTAATGGTTCTGTAGTTCAAGCTTTGACTGGAACTGGTGTACCTAGCTTTTACGATTTGACCTTTAACAACACTGGACCTGCTAATGTTGTCTTTGGAACAGACATTAATGTAGGAAGACACTTCACTGCTACTTCCAATTTTACGCATGGTTCTAGACTGGTTACCTTAAACGGGAGCACTGCTCAAATTCTTAGTGGAGTTACTGCACCTGCATTTTATGATTTGACTATTACCAATACTTCGGGAGGTACTACTTTTTCAAATGACGTAACTATAGCGCATGACTTTACTTATAACAGTGCTACGGCTTTAACCCCAGGAACGAATAAGGTTACTTTTGATGGAGCTGTCGCTCAAGCCTTGAACGGAACAGGAGTTCCTGATTTTTATGATTTAACCTTAAATAATGTGATAGCTGCAGCAGTAACATTAGGGGCTAATATTAGAATTTCACATGATCTTACTACTACTACTACCTTAACTCATGGTGGTCAAACAGTAACATTGAACGGAGCCACACCGCAAACGATTAGTGGGGGAACGCCACCAACTTTTCACACCTTAGTACAAGATGGTTCAGGAGGTACCACAGTGAACACGAATACTTCTATAGCTAGTCTATTAACTCTTACTGACGGCTTAATTACACCAGGAGGAGGAACGTTAAAAATATTGAACGGAGGATCTGCTTCTGCTGGGGGTGCATTAACATATGTAAACGGAGCTTTAACAAAAGTTGGTAATGTCCCTTTTACCTTTCCTGTAGGAAGTACTAGGTATGGGGCGGTTTCAGTTTCAGGAATTGGAGGTGGTTCTGCAACAACAGAATTGACCGGGGAATATTTTGATGCAGGACCATCCAATAGTGGTTCATTAGAAGCGGGAATACATCACATTAGTAATTTGGAATATTGGGATGTTTCAAATGGAACTATTGATGTAACTGCCGCAACAGTAACATTAAGTACTACGGCTGTCTCGGGAACTACAATTGTTCCTCCTGCCGTTGCTTCTGATTTGTTGGTTGTACATTACGAAAGTGGAGAGTGGAAAAGTGTGGGGGTAGGAACATCAGGAACAGTAACTAGTTTTAGTCCGTTTGCTTATGGTTCAAAGGTTGCGGCAATTTCTTTACCAGTTGAATTGCTACATTTTAACGTCAACTGTGAAAGTAATGATGTAGTAAATTTTGATTGGGCAACAGGTTCTGAAGTTAATACTGGTCATTTTGAAATATTGGCAAGTACAACAGGTGAATCCTTTGATTCGATAGCTTTTGTAGGTGCTGCTGGAAATTCTGCAACTGAAATTGATTACAGCTATTCATGTGATAATTGTTCATTATATAACTGTTATCGACTTAAGCAAGTTGACCTGGATGACGTGTCAAAGACATTTAAGATTCAATACGAGTATTGTGAGACTAGCAAATCCGTTGATGTATTTCCAACAATGGTTCTTGACAACGTATCAGTTGTTTTGAATGGTTACGACTTGAAATCAGAGGAAGTATTACTTCAAGTATACGATCAAACTGGAAAGTTAATGATGGAACAACCTCTTGTTCAAGCAGAATCGACAATATCCTTAAAGTCGGAAGGGGTGGGTGCAGGTCTTTATTTTGTCTCAATCAATTCGGGCAATGACAAAATTACAAAGAAAGTTTTAGTGCGATAGCAGATCGTAAAATTGATTGGTAACTGGTTAATCTCCTATTATCTCCTCATCTTCTGAAACGATGAAGTCCAGTTTTAGGTAAGTTTGCTCGTTGAGGTTTTCAATACTAACAGTCCATAAACCCTCTTCTAATGTTCCCGGAACTGGACAGGAGACCCAAGCAAAAGCATAATTTTCTTTGTACTGAAATAGTTTGTTGAAAATTTGTCCTGTAGGAGAAACCCATTTAATATTTACGGTTTCTTTTTTGCCATATTCCTTTCCCGATGTGCAGACAAAGAGCTTTTGGTCAGGATTGGCTTTTGTTAAAGGATGAAGCTGACCATTCAATTGGTAGGCTATTTCGATATTAACGTGTGGGATATTTGAAGCTAATAACGGTGCGGTTTCAGACACGATTACAGAGTCCACAGCTAATAATTGATCGTCTTTAAATAACCGGAACTGCCATGTGCCTGTTTGAAGCGGTAAGTCTGTATCTATTGATACCCAAGCGGTTGTCCATTCACTTTCATGGAGCACCAGTTTGGTGTATACTTTTCCAAGAGGGTCTTTCCATACGTATTTTATTTCGGTAGCTTCGTCGTAATTGGTACAGCAGGTCCAGCTTTGGATTTGTTGATTTGGATTAATGGAGTCTAAAGGGAAAAATTGAGATTTTTCGTTTAACCATCCGAAAAAATGAATGTGTTGAGACCAAACGTTATCTGATAGATCTAATTGATTGTCCTCATCTTGAAGCCGGTTAAACTCTTGAACAAAATTTGTCGAACCATTATTTCCGTCATTACTTCTAACCAACGTGATGTCTAGTTTTTGTTTTGTGCTAAGTTGTTTTTCTTTTTGATACTTATTAAGTAATAACTTACTTTCAGCAAAATTGTTCCAACTGGTGTTTTCAAAGAATTTTGTAGGGAAGGCATTGTTGTAATGTGCTTTTGGAGCCCAAATTTCTAGTATAGGATGGTCTTCAGCGTTTAAAGGACCTTTTCCTACATATGCGGCTACTTCCTTTGTGTCAGCGATTAATTCTTGAGCTAGAAAACTTGTGAAATCTCCCAGGTTTTCGCCTAATGCTTCTAAATAAGGTTTAGCTACCTGATACTTTTTTTCAATATCGTTTAAATCGTCGTTGAATTTCTCGCTTGAGCACATCACAAGTAAATCAGTGTTGTTTAACTTCCATAATTTTAAGTATTCAAATTCACTACTAACAGTTCGTAAAATCAGTCTCAAAGTTGCATCATCCATTTCGTATAAGTGAAACCATTGTGCCAATATGCCGTTTTTATGGAGTTTACTTTTGGCTAATTTAAAAACTTCTTTGGTAAATAGATTTCCTATTCCTGAAGACCATGGGTTAGAAGGTTCGCTTATGATCACGTCATATTTGTGCGGCGATAAAGTTAAGGCGACAATGCCATCCTCTTGAATTAAGTTTACTTTTTGATTGTCCAAAGGGCGTAAGTTTACATCCTCAAAATAGAGGGATGCTTCCACCACTTCAGGTGAAATTTCGGCTACTTCAGCATATTTTACTGATGAATGCGTCATGACATGACCAATGGATTGACCTGTTCCTAAACCGATCACCAAAACAGTGTCTGCCTTAGGGTGAAGAATCATTGGTATTTGAGCCAATTCAATTTGAGTAATTGCATCCGATATGGAGGAACCATCACATTTACCATTAGTGTACAAGTACTTGTTCCGTCCTGATTTAGCAACGACAACAGTTCCTCCAATACCTTCGTTGTAGTATAAAATTGTATCATGTTGCGCTTTCATGTTGTTCCTGAATTCAAGAAATGTATCGGGAGCAACTTTTCTTCCCACTGCTCTTCCTACATCGGAAAGCATGATACTCGAAGTCCATGTTTTTTCATTAACAGCTAATTTGTAAACTGCTGCGGAACTTAAAAGGACAGCGATAGCTAACGTTGTTTCCGCTTTTGGAAGTCCTCCTGACGCCTTGTATGCAAATGCGAAAAGAACAAGGTTTAATAGGATAGCAATTTCCATGGTAGTCTTTATTCCCAGAAGAGGAATAAACAAAAGACCTGCTGCTAAAGAACCTATAACAGTTCCTATGGTGTTGATGGAAAAAGTTTTGCCAACTAATTCACCAGTTTTAGCCACCCGTTTCACTAATAATTTTGTTGCTAGAGGTAGGCTCATTCCCATGAAAATGGTAGGAACAATCATCAAAGAAATTATGTATAAAAATTGAGTGGTTAGGTAGGAAGAGTAACCTTTTACTAACACATGATCTAATCCTACAGAGCTCCATATGTAAAAAGGGAGCCTTTCATAAAACGGAATAGTAAGCAGCATGCTTATGACAATTCCATATTGGCAGTAAGCTAGGGCCTTCAGTAGGTTTTTCAAATAAGGGAGTAAAAAGTAAATGAGAATACTACCTAAAGTAATTCCTGAAATAAATGCTGTTAGTACAAGAGTGAAGGAATGAGTTGTTGAACTTAAAATAGGAATTAACAAACGCAGCCAGACGACTTCATACATCATGGCGCACAGTCCCGATAGACCAGCGATAGCAAAAACTACTTTCCTTTGCTTTTCGGAAATGGTGTAATTTTTCTCTTTCTCATGATCAGACTCAAGCGAAGTTTTTATGCTGTCAGGTAATGCTTCTTCAGTTGAAGGGGTTCGCTTTTGATACCTGAAGTACATGAGTACCAAAACGCCTACAATAATATCAAGAAAAGCACCGATATGGGTCGAGGTGGTGAGTCCGTATTCACCAATAAGAAAGAATCCAGCAGCGACACTTCCTAAGATAGCTCCAAAGCTGTTGATGAAGTATAATATGGAAACGTTTTTACCTACTTCCTCAATTTTTCCGCTGAGGTACTTAACAAGAACCGGAAGGGTTCCCCCCATTAATATGGTGGGTAAAAGGATAGCAAATATGCTTGCTAATATTTTTAAAGCGAACACCTCTTTACTAACAACGTCTAGTCCGTTACTCATCACGATACTGACAAAAACATTCTTGATTGTTTCAAAAATAGGCATGTAAAAAAGGCAATAAACACCAATTCCAATTTCAAGCCAAGCAAATATTTTTAGTGGGTTTTTGCTCGTGTCTGATTTTTTTCCCCACCACCAGGATCCAATAGCAAGACCTCCCATAAAAGTTGCTAGCACTACAGCTTGAGCGTAGCTACTGTTGCCCATAAAATAGGATAGGTGTTTAAACCAAGTGACTTGATAAATCAAAGCTGCCACACCAGAGAGCACAAAGAGAATACAAGCGAGAAGAAAGGTTGTTTTTTTTTCCATTATTGAATTATATTGACGTTTCGGTCCACAAAAAATTCTGTTTCTAAATATGTTTCGCCTTGAATATTCTCTATTCTAACCTCCCAGTTTCCAACCTCCATTGGTAAGGTTCCTGATTTGGGAGCCCAGCAAACTTCGTAATTGCTTTTGTATTCGAAAATGTCTTTTGTTATTTTATTAGAAGGGGAGGTCCAAATAAGGTATGCTTTTTCATTTTTTCCATAAGCTCTTCCGTAAGTTGACATGAACAATTTTTGCATCGGGTGCACGTGTGTCAACGGATTTAATTTACCATTTTTACGTGCGGCAACTACTATTTTATTGTGTGGATGTTTTGATCTTACGATAGGTGCATTCTTGTCCACGAAAAATGATTTGGATAAAATGGTCTCGCCTTTATCGCAGCATTTCACTGACCATTTTCCTTCTTGTAATTTTTCCTTGATGGATTCAGGTGACGGTGACCATGAAATTGTCCATTCTTTGTTATGTGTGATCACCCGACTGAACTCCTTGTTGTCAGGTGAAGTCCACACATATTTCAATTTTTTATTTTCTTTATATTTTGTACAACAACTCCATGAGTGCAGCTTTTGATTTGGGTTGACGGTGTCTAGAGGATGAATATTGTTTTCGGAGTCTAGCCATCCGATAAAAAAGGTTTCAGCATGAAAATTGGTCTTTTTAGGTGAGGACGTGTTTTTCAATCCTACTAGTAGGTTGTGATATTTTGTGAATTTTGTGTTTCCATCCTTCCCGCTACCAGACTTTAGCATCGCAATTTGGACTTGATCATAACTGGAAAGATTTCCGTTCCTTTCGCTATATTTTCTTAGCAATAAATTACTCGAGTTGTAGTTTTTCCAGGCATTGTAACCTAAAAACTCTGTTGGTTCCAGGTCGAAAAAGTACGAACGAGGGGCCCATAATTCTAGTAGTGGGTTGTCTTCAGTATTGAGAGGTCCTTTTTCTCCATAAAATTTTAACGCTTCTGTCGATTCCAAATATTGCTGAGATAAAAAAGAAGAGAAAGAGTTAATTGCTACATCTTCTTTGTTCAAATATTTTTTCACTTTTCTGTATCTCCTTTCCATTTTATTTAAATCGAAATTGAACGGTGTTTCAGAACAAATGAGAACTATGTCGTTGGTTCCTAATTTCCATACAGAAACATGATCAAATTGATCTAGTACAGTCCGTATGATCAGTTTTAAGCTGTTATCATCCATTTCGTAAAGACTAAACCATTGTGCGACATATCCTCCGGGACGCAACTTTGATTTACAGTCTCGAAAAAATTCCTTGGTAAATAAATTACCCACACCAGCTGACCATGGATTGGAAGGTTGACTAATAATAACATCGTACTTATAGGGCGATTGTCTCAGGGCTGATACTCCATCATCTTTTATTAATTGAAGCCTACTGTCGCGCAGTGGTTGTTCATTGATATGCTCAAAATAAACTGAGGCTTCCACAACTTCCGGCGAAATTTCTGCAACTTGGGCAAATTTTACATCGGGATGAGTCATGACACTTCCAATGGTGTGTCCTGCTCCAAAACCGATAACAAATACTGTGTCTGGCGATGGATGCAGTAAGATTGGAGTATGTCCTAATGAACTTTGAGTTTGTAAATCAGAAACTGAATTAGCATCACCTTTACCGTTGGTGTATAAAAACACCTCAGGTCCATTTGAACCCACGACTATCGTCCCGCTAATCCCTTCTTTATAGTAAAGCAGTTTTTGGTTTTTTCGAGCAGTTTTTTTCAAAAACTTCTTGAAGTTTTTAGGAGCTTTTTTTCTGTTAATTTGTCGAGGTACATCGGAGAGCATTATCGAATTTGCCCATCTTTCCACTTTTACTTCGTTGAGGTAATATGATAAAGTTCCAATTAAGACTGCTCCAACTGCGATTCCATGAGTTTTATTAAGACCAGATTTGCCAAAAATAATAGTTATTGCTAATGACAAGTTAACTGCAATAGCGATGTCAATTGTGTGTTTTATACCTACAAACGGAATAAAAATCATTCCTGCCAATAAGGAGCCAATTACTGTCCCGATAGTATTGATTGCGAAAACGTTCCCAACAGATTTTCCGCTTTTCTTGATGTCTTTAACGGCAATCTTACTTGCAATGGGTAAAGACATTCCCATAAAAATAGTTGGGACAATCATTAGTACGAATACGTACAGAAATTGAATTTTTAAATAATGTTCGTAACCTCCTATTTCAGGATTATCTATACCGATCGAATGCCAAATGTAATAGGGCAGTTTTTCGTAGAAAGGCAATGACAAAAATATAGAAGCAACAATTCCTGCTTGACACAATCCTAAAAATAAATAAGGTTTTTTTATTTTTGGAAGCAAGTAATAAACGATTAAACTACCAATAGTAATTCCTGTGATAAAAGCTGTTAGGATGATGGTGAACGAATAGGTGGTAGAACTCAATACTGGTATTAAAAGCCTTAACCATGAGACTTCGTACATCATTGCACAAAGTCCAGAGAAGCCTGCCGTCAGTAGTACAATATTGTATTGTTTCTTAGTAAGGGTATAGAGTTGCGGCTTCTTATTACTGTTTTGTTTTTTAGGTTTTTCAGACGTGTTATTTTTTGTTTTAAAAGCGATGATTAAAAAAATAATTCCTACTACAAAATCCATTGTTGCACCAAAGTAGGTGGTGACAGTAAGTCCAAATTTTCCAAGCAAATAAAATCCTGCTGGAACACTTCCCAAAACAGCACCTAAACTGTTAATGAAATATAGAATTGCTACATTTTTACCAACTTCTTCGATCCGTTCGCTCAAGCATTTAACAAGAACAGGAAGTGTTCCTCCCATTAAAATCGTTGGAACCAGAATAGCTGCGGCGCTAGCAACAACCTTTAGCAATAGGACAATACCGCTGTCACTTGACCATTCATTGCTTATGACAATTGATAAAAAAACGTTCTTTATGACCTCGAAAATAGGCATGTAAAAAAAGCAATAAAGGCCAATGAGTATTTCCAACCATGCAAAAAGCATTAGTGGTTTTTTGCTTTCGTCAGCCTTTTTTCCCCACCACCAAGATCCAATAGCTAATCCACCCATAAAAGTAGCAAGAACCACAGCCTGAGCATAGGTACTGTTGCCTAAAAAGTAGCTTAGATGTTTAAACCACGTGATTTGGTACATTAAGGCCGCCACTCCCGAAAGAACAAACAGAAAACAAATAAGAATAAATTGTGTCTTTTTACTTGCCATTTTACATGTTACCGAACTGTCTTTCGGTACATTACAAATGTAATTATATGTAGGTTATTATTCTCAGGAAATAAGATTAAACAAGGCGCACGATAAATTTCATTTGGAATGGACAATGCAATGTATGCAACAGAATTGGGGCGTCAATGGGGTATTGGTAGAGATGGAAAAGACAACGGATTGGTGATGTTAGTGAAGCCTATCAAAACGAATGGGCCAAGAACGACGTTTATTGCTGTTGGATATGGTTTAGAAGGGCCAATGCCAGATGCTACTGCAAAATTGATTGTTGAAAATGAAATGAACCCTCGATTCAAAAAAGGTGAATTTTTTGGAGGTTTGAAGGCAGGGATAAATGTGTTAGTTCCCCTAGCTGTTGGTGAATTTAATTACGAAGCCTACACAGCGCAAACAAATTCAAGTTCAAGAAAAATTCCATGGATGTGGTTGGTCATTATTGGAGTTGTGATTTTTTCAAAAATAGGAGGTGCTAGAAATTACGCTAAACAAAATGGAATTAGCTTATGGTCGGCCTTCATGATGGAAAATTTATTAAGAGGCAGTTTTTGGTGGAGTGGAAGACGAGGAGGTTTTGATGATTTTTCTTCAGGAGGAGGTGGATTTGGTGGAGGAGGTTTTTGAGGTGGAGGAGCAAGAGGTAATTGGTAATTCTGTCTTAATCTTAGTCTGAATTGATACTAATATACGTCTATCGCGAGGCTAATTCTTAGTTAATTTGTTAATGCCCTAACATTTCTTTAATTTCCTCGTACGTATTAGTAATGAGGAGTCTCAGAATTATTTTATTGTTAATTTTTGCTTTGAATATTCAAGGTAATGCTCAAGATATTCATTTCACACAATGGATGTTGGCCCCACATACCTATAACCCTGCTGAAACAGGTAATTTTGATGGTGACCACCGTTTTCATACAAACCACAGGAATCAATGGTATTCAGTGACAGTTCCATTTCGAACTTACGCAATCATGGCCGATTCAAAAGCTTTAACTAATGACAAGGACTTTGGGTTAGGAACGAGTATCCTTTATGATGTAGAAGGTGATTCGAAATTTTCAACAACTATTTTTAACTTGTCGGCAAGCTACAATTTAAAATTACCCGGAGATTCTGTGGGTGAAATTAGTTTTGGTATTCAGCCTTCCATGACTCAAAAGAAATTGGACTTAACTAAACTTAATTTTGATAATCAATTCAATGGCAATTATTTTGATCCTGAAATACCAATCAGTGAAAGTTTACAGCGATTATCTAGGTGGTATTTTGATGTTGCAATTGGAGGGAGGGCTGATGTAAGAATCAATTCAAAAAATGATTTTGAAATAGGGTTTTCAGCCTATAACTTATTGCAGCCTAATCAGTCTTTTTTTAATGCAAATGGAGTGAGGTTAGATCCGCGTTACAATGGAATCGTGAAGTTGAATCATCAATTAAATTCAAAGGTTGTAGTGCAACCTGGTTTTTTAATGTCAATGCAAGGAACATTTTCTTCCTACAACCTTGGTGTTAATGTGTATTATGACATCAGTACTTCTAAATATTTGACTCAGAAATTGTTTGGGGGGCTGTATGCTAGAACTAAAGATGCTGGTGATATTATTGCTGGTATGATATACGGAAATTGGACTGTAGCGGGTAGTTATGATTTTAACTTTTCGTCTTTAGTTCCGGCTTCTGGCTTTCAAGGAGGGTTCGAGATAGCAATAGTATATATAGTGAGGAAACCATTAAAGAGGCCGGCTTATAAGTCTTGTCCACCATATTTATAATGAACAAATTAAAAACACTTTTCTTGTTTATCCTGCTGATTATTGGGGTAAATCAAATTGCGCATAGCCAAAAGAAAGTATGGGTCAAATTTGGTGATCAATCGATGTTGGTTCATGATGGTTATTCAGCGTCAAAATTTTATGAAAAAGCCCTAGTTCTAGATTCCACTGATTTAAGCGTTAAATATAAGCTTGCTAAAGCGCTCATGGCTTATCAGAATTTTCAGAAAGCCTTGCCGATTTGTTTAAACATATTAAGTAAAAAAGCGAAAGATGATTTTCAATTCCTTCAGTACGATTTAGGAAAGATCTATAAGCATCTGGGCGATTTTTCCAATTCAAAAAAACATTTTGAACTATACGTTAAGCATGGTGACAAATCTTCTTTTGAGCACATGTCCGCGAAAAACGAATTAGCAAATTTTTATAAAGTTCAACTGCTCGTGAAAGATACATTTGCAGTGAAAGTTAATAACCTGCGTGGGAATGTAAATACAGGAGCGTCTGAGTTTTCTCCGATATTATTGAATGATTCTGTTTTGCTGTTTTCAACATTAAGAGCAATGACGGTGCTAGGAGATGGAACAATAAAGGATTTGGATTATTCCGCTGGTATTTTTTCTGCTTTGAAAAGTGACAGCGGTTGGACTACAAGTTTTGAATATGGAATAAATGAAGGTGATGAAAAATCCATTGCTAACGGAAGTTTTAATGCTGATAACAGTGAATTTTATTTTTCAATTTGCGATAACTTCTCTTCCTGCAACATTTATCAAGGGAAATTGATAAATGACTCCATTGCATCTTATTTAAAATTACCAGCGCCAATTAATTTGCCGGATGGAAGTTCAACTCATCCTCATTTAGTTGAAATAAAAGGCAAAAAATTATTAGTGTTCTCTTCTGATAGAGTTGGAGGGAAGGGAGGTATGGATTTATGGTGTGCCAATTTCGGGGGTAAGTGGGGAGCTGTTAAAAACTTAGGGAAATCGGTTAATACTCCAGGGGATGAATTGACTCCATTTTATGACGTGGATAGCAGTAAGCTTTATTTTAGCTCTGATTGGCATTATAACATTGGAGGATTAGATATATTTTCAGTTCAAGGTACCTTTCCTTCAAAGTGGGACACCGCTGCGAACATGGGAATACCGTATAACTCTCCTTTGAATGATCTCTATTTTATTCGTGCTGATAATTCAGAAGGGTTTTTAACTTCCTCAAGGGTTGGGTCAAAAACAGAGAAAGATGCTCCTTGCTGCAATGACATTTATGACTTTAAAGTTGAGCAAGTGATTGTGAGGAAAATTGCACCAGCTGAAAAGGTTAGTGTAGTTTCAACTCTTTATCAATTACCCGTTAAAGTGTATTTTCATAATGATAGACCTAATGTGGATTCTTGGGATACACTAACCTCTTTAAATTATGACACTACTTATTTCCGATATACTCCAAGATATGAGGAGTATAAGAAAGAGTTCTCAGCACAGTTTAAGGCCGCAGAAGTGGATGTTGCAAAACTTGCTGTTGACACTTTTTTTAATGACTTTCTCTACAAGGGACATGACGATTTGGTACTTTTCGCCAATAAGCTAATTCATGAACTCGGCAGAGGAGGGGCTGTAGAGGTGCTTATGCAAGGTTTTGCTAGTCCTCTTACAACATCCAGGTACAATGTAAACTTATCGAAACGAAGAATTTCTAGTGTTATGAACTTCTTGGAAGGATATAAAGGTGGCGTGCTGAAACAATACATGAATTCAATAGATTCCACTGCGTCTAAATTGACTTTTGTTAAGAATTATAACGGAGAATATAAGTCTCAAAAAGGAGTGAGTGATGATTACTATGATGTTAGGAATTCTATATTTAATCCAAATGCTGCGCTTGAGCGTAAAGTAGAGCTATATGCAATTTTAACTTATTATAATGAGGCTCCAGTTGTCAACTTGTTTGATACCGCTGATACTGTGTACGTTAATGTTGGGAGTAAGGGCGTTGAATTACTCAATAACAGCTCTAATACTATTACTGAGATCCAAATAGCTGCAAGTACCGGGGCTTTTGGAAGTGTTTATACAACTATTAATGTTGCACCAGGTGAACTTAGATCCGCAATAGCTTTTGGGAGGGTTCAGATTGGTGCAAATATTGAAATAAAATTTGAAGTAGAAGGTAAGTCAAAAGAACTAGTAATCATTTGTCGATAAGCTTGACCAACTATAAAATAATGTGTAACTTTTGCTCATGAATCTCTTGTTTGAATAAATTGTTAATAAACAAGTGAGGAATTGTAAATGAAGTTGGTATGATAGGTGTATTTTCGCACTATCTTAAAAAGGAGCAAGATGAAAAAAGGATTAAAACTATTTGGGATTGTAATGTTAGTTGCAATAGTTGGAGGAATAACTACTTCATGTAAAGCGAAGCACGAATTATGTCCTGCTTATACAAATGCGGAAGTGGACAATTCCAATAAAGGAGTTTAGCTTTTTCACTTTTAAAAGTATTTTAGTAGTAACTCCTTTCTAGGGGTTATTTTTGTTTTCAGAAAGCTTGAAATTGTAAGGTGATTTCTATTCAGCCTCTAGTAATTCCACTTTAACCAATTCAATTCTAGTGTCAGAAACAGTTTCGACTGAAAACTTGTATTTATCGGTAACGATTTCTTCTCCTGCTTCGGGGATACTTCCAAAATGAGTAAATAAGTAGCCCGCGACAGTTTCGTACTCTTCACTTGTAGGAATAGTCAAGTTATACTTGTTGTTTATAAGATCGATCTCTAGTCGCCCGGAAAACAGGTAAGAGCCGTCGTTTAACACTTCCTCAGCGTGTTCTTGGATGTCATGTTCGTCCTCAATCTCTCCAAATATTTCTTCCATCACATCTTCTACCGTCACGATTCCTGCGGTGCCCCCAAATTCATCAACCACAACCAATACTGATTTTTGCTGACGAGTGAAGCTGTTTAAAGTTTCCTGTGCAGACATACTCGAAGGAATGAATCCAACTGGCAACAATACATTCTTAATCTTTTTCGGGTTTTTGAACATTTCAGAGTGATGAGCAAACCCTGTGATTTCATCAATTGAATCCTTGTATATTAAGACTTTAGAAAGTCCTGTGTCGACAAATGTTTTGATCAAAACATCAATTGGCGTATTCACATCCAGTGAAATTATTTCTGTTCTAGGAACCATGCACTCTCTCACTTTTACATTTGAAAATTCCAGTACATTTTTATAGATCTGAATTTCAGAATCAAGTTGTTCCTCATTAGCGTCAACGGTCCTGTTTTCGAGGTACTGCTCCAGTTCCATTCTACCAAAAATAGCAGGGCTTTCCTCTATGTCCATTTTAAAAAAATATTTTAAAATGAATTTTGAAATCCCAACAAAAATCCACACTATCCATTTCATCAACCAGTACATTGCAAACATTGGAAACGAGAAGAATGCTAGTGTTTTGTTCGGTTTTAAACGAAATAAAGCTTTTGGCAAGTACTCCGCGAAGATCAAGATGATGGCCGATGATATGACAGTTTGAATTAAGAGAATCATGAATCCATTTTGAATCCAAACTCCAATTTCTTGGTCTAAAACTTTGGCCATAAAGTTACCGTACAGCACCAGGGCAACATTGTTTCCAATTAAAAGTGTAGCTAGGAACCTAGAAGGCTTATTTGTAAATTCAGAAAGTATCCTATGAATAAGACTTCCTGATTTTTTTTTATTCATTTCAATCAACATTTTGTCTGAGGAGACAAATGCAATCTCTAATCCAGAAAAGAATGCGGAAAAGACAATCATTAAGGTGATGACCGAAAGGTATGCCATTAGGAGATTTTATCTTTTTTTTCTCTTTGCTTCCTTACAAAGTAAAAAAACAACGCCACCGGTATAATGATTAACATTGGTTTTGCCTGTTCCCAATTATCGAAGTAAAAAAGAATGCTAAAAATCAAACTGGAAAGGATGAAAATGAACAGCCAGATTAACTTAAATATTTTGTTACTTTTTTTCATTTTTATCTATATAAATTTCGCCGTGAGGGTTTTTAATTTCGTAATCTAAAAAATTTTGATCTGAAATTAAGCCATCTCCATAAAGAGTTTGTGTTTTTTGAATGATTTTCACCTTGGTATTTGATATTATTTTTTCATTTGCTTCATCCCAAATAAGGTGCTCGGTCTCAAGTTTCTCCCCTTTTTCGTTGTATACCACTACATCACCGAAGGCTTCCATGTATCCCGTCTTTCGATTTCTAATAGCCCTGTCCGCAATCATTTCGCTTTGAACTTTCATGTCAGTGTCATAGAACCACAGGTGCACGCTATCTTTCATGTTGTCATGTCCGTCCTCACCATCTTTTGACGAGTGTTGTTCCAATATTCGGCCCGCAATTTTCACTTGGGTTAGTCCAGAATCACTGTAAAATATTTCATAATTGTTGTACACACTGTTAGGGACAGGTTCAGCAATTTTCAGCGACTTAAGTCCTGTAGTGTCAGGCTCGCATGAAATGAGCAATAAACTAAAAAGTAATAAATTGAATAATTTCAGTAACACAGTGCAAATATAAAGGAAGTTGAAAAAGTATAAAGGAAATTTATGAAAAGTTACGATCAGATATTAATCAACTAAGAAAAAATTATAGGAGCTTCAATGTTTCAGCTTTAATATCACAGGTAGGTGATCACTCACCCCTCCGTGGTAAATTGGTCCTAAATACGTTCTAAATGGTTTGCTTCCGCCATATTTTTTGTCCTCTTCCAACAACCATTCTGGAGAAAAAATTTCGACGTAATTCACATAAACTCCTTTTTTCTCGAGTAAATTATTACTCACGACGAATTGATCAAAAACTTGCCATTTGAGTCTGTATTTTAACGAGCCATAAGTTGGTACGCTGTCTTTAAAAAGGTTTGTATAATGGATATTATCCAAGACTTTACTCATGCTGCTGTCTCGCGGGCCGTCATTAAAATCACCCATGGCAATTATTTTACAGGAGGTATATTTGTTTTTAATTGAATCCATGTGGAATTGTAAAGTAGTGGCGGCAAGAACCCTGGATTTTTCACTTTTCTTTTTCCCTCCATATCGACTGGGCCAATGATTAACTAAAAAAGCAAGGGTGTCTTTTGTTTGCTTATGTATGCCAAGGACAACTAGTATATCCCTGGTTGGACGTCTCTTTTTCTTGATGACAATTTTCTTGTAGGAGATTAAATCCATTACACTGGACTTATATAGAAGTGCCACATCAATGCCACGAACATCTTTCGATTCGAAATGCAAAATTTCATAATGATGCTTAAAAAGCAAGGGGTGACTTATTATTTTTTGAAGGACCAGTTCATTTTCAATTTCAGCAAGACCAATGAATTCTGGTCCTTCATTGGAAGCTGCTGCAAGGCATTTAGCAATTTCATTAATTTTGCTGTTGAACTTATATTTGTCCCATTTCTTTTTGCCGTTCGGATTGAATTCCTTGTATCCTCTGGTGCTGTCAATTTCATTGTCAAATAGGTTTTCTACATTGTAAAAGACAACTTCATCATTGTGAAGACTCAGTTCTTTAGTTTTAACATCTTGAGTAAACAAGCAAGACGGAAGGAATAGGGTCGAAAAGAGAGTAATTAAAGCAGTTTTGAACACAAGTCAGTTTTTGTCAAAATTACTTAAAAGGCTGCATCTTTACTTATAGAATTATATCTTTGATTAAAAAAATAGCATGCTGAATTTCATTTCCTGGGACATGGATCCCGCTATATTTTCGATAGGGTCACTTGAAATTAGATATTACGGATTGATGTGGGCTTCCTCTTTTTGGATAGGCTATTTGCTTCTGAAAAAAATATACATCAAGGAAGGTGTGAAAGAGGAATTAATGGATCCGTTATTATATGCCACGCTTATAGGTGCGGTGGTAGGAGCTAGGTTAGGACATGTGCTTTTCTATGATTTTGATTGGTACTTCACTTCAGATAATGGCGAACATACAAGCCACATGTTATCTGTGTTAAATATTAGGGAAGGTGGTTTAGCTAGTCATGGAGGTGCTATCGGTGGAATATTAGGAATAGCTTGGTACACCAAATATAAAATTGACAAAAGCTTTTTGTGGGTGATAGATAGGGTAGTTATTGTTGGAGCTTTAATAGGGTTGTTTATTCGAGTCGGAAATTTTTTTAACAGCGAAATCGTTGGAATTGAAACTGACAAACCATGGGGTGTAAAATTCTTACAGTTGGGAGAAGATTTTGCCCGTCATCCAGCACAATTGTACGAAGCTATCGCTTATTTGTGTATTCTTATACTTCTTTTGTTCATGTACAGAAAAAAATCATTTATCGCTCAAGAGGGTAAAATGCTTGGATTGTTTTTTATGACGGTATTTACGGCTAGGTTTTTTATTGAGTACTTGAAAATTTCTCAACATGGATTTGAAAGCTCGTTGGGAAACGTACTTTCGACAGGTCAGTTTTTAAGTATCCCTTTTGTACTCATAGGGGTGTGGTTGATGGTCAATAATAATGGTCGGAAATCAATCAAAAGCACCTAATTACTTCTGTGCATTTTTCAATTGAAACGAATAGTTTTCTGGTGTGAAACAATGTAGTTCAAGGGCATGTCTTTCTCGTGAATATCTGATATGTTGGTTGAGGCTGAGAAAAATGATAGTCCAATTGTTACAACTCCCGGTTTACATTCACTTAAAAACCGATCATACATACCTTTACCATATCCACAGCGATATCCTTTCCTGTCAAAGCAAAGTAAGGGGACAATTACAACATCAATTGTAGATGGTTTTATTGCACAGATATTTGTAGGGGTGGGAATGCCAAATTTATCATCAATTAGTTGATCTCCTTTTTTGAATTGTGCCGCAGTGATCCTGTTTGTTTCATAGTTTGAGACTGGAACTGTAATTTCTGCTCCTAGTTCCCTGATTGTCTCAATAATGTAGTTGGTAATAACTTCTTTTCTAGCGTCACTACTCAGGAAGCAATTAACTGTTTTGAACTTGAGTTGACTTAGTAATTCGAGTAAATTGGTTCCGATATTCGCAGACAATGCCCGAATGTCCTCAAGAGACAAATTGTCTCTTTTGTTTTTATAGATTATACGAAGTTCCTTCTTTAGCATTATGCCATCAAATTATGGTCAATATTTAACACTAAAATAGCTAATTGTTTTGAGTATAAATCCTTAATTTTGAGTACGGTTAAAGTAAATTAAAAGAAAATATTTTGTCAGCAATTAAATCAGACGGTTACAGTGTCCACATTGGCAATGATAGTTTGTCGCAATTAGACGAACTTCTTAAAGCGCGGACCAAATATTCTCAATATTTCATCATTGTCGATGAAAATACTTTGGAAAATTGCCTACCCATTTTACTTGCGCACATTCCTACATTAAAAGATGCTGAGGTCATCGAAACAGAAAGTGGCGAAGAAAATAAAACAATAGAGGTTGTTACTCAAGTGTGGATGGCTATGAGTGATTTTCATGCTGACCGAAAAACATTAGTGATTAATTTAGGAGGAGGAGTTATTAGTGACATGGGAGGCTTTATTGCTTCTACTTACAAACGAGGAGTTGACTTTTTAAACATTGCTACTACCTTGTTAAGTCAGGTTGATGCGTCGGTTGGTGGAAAACTAGGCGTAGATTTAGGAGGGTTGAAAAATCAGATTGGTGTTTTCAATTTCCCGCAAGGAGTATTTATATATCCAGAGTTTCTAGAAACGTTACCAAAAGAACAACTTAGGTCAGGTTTTGCGGAAGTATTAAAACACGCGTTGATTAAAGATGCTGACTATTGGGGAACTGTTAAAAAAGTGAACCTTGATGATTTTGATGATTGGCCAAGTATTATTCATCATTCTGTAGGAATAAAGAACAAAGTTGTCATGAATGACCCGACAGAACAAGGGGAAAGGAAACTTTTGAATTACGGTCACACCATTGGTCATGCAATTGAAACATTTCATTTAGAAGATAAAAATCTGAGGACTTTCCTTCATGGTGAGGCAATTGCAATTGGAATGATTGCGGAGGGGTACTTATCCTCTAAAAAGGCTGGACTGTCACAAAACGAACTGGACGAGTTAGTAGTGGTGATGGGTGAGTTTTTTCCTCCTATGGTTTTGGAGGAAAGTAATTTCCAAACCTATCTTGGGTTAATGGTACATGATAAAAAGAATGAAAAAGGGAAGATTAACTTTTCTCTTTTAGAAAGTATAGGAAGCAGTAAATGGGATGTTTTTTGTGAGGAAAATGAAATTATTGAGGCTTTGAAATATTATAACGAGATAGCTAAACTAGCATGAGTGATATAGCAATTAAGGCTGAAAAGACAGTCATTTCCGGAAGAATTAAACTAACAGCAGGGAAAAGTGAAAGCAACAGAGCTCTTTTAATTAGAGCGTTGTGCGAGGAGTCATTTGAGATTGAAAATTTAGCAATAGCGAAAGACACTACCACAATGGAGCGGTTGTTAGAAAGCAAGGGGACAGTAAAAGATGTTGGACCGGCAGGAACAACGATGCGCTTTTTAACTGCATTGTATGCCACGACCCCAGGTGATTTTTTACTGACTGGTTCGGAACGTATGAAAAATAGGCCGATTGAAATTCTAGTTGACGCGCTACGCGAACTAGGCGCCGATATTGAGTACACTGAAAAGGAAGGGTGTCCACCGTTAAAAATAAAGGGAAAGAAGCTAAAGGGTGGTACTGTTCAAATGGACGGAAGTGTCAGTAGTCAGTACTTGTCTGCTTTAATAATGGTTGGACCAACTTTAGCTGGTGGATTAAACATTGTTTTGGAAGGGAAAATAGCTTCTGTACCATACTTAACAATGACTTTGAAATTAATTAAATTATTTGGCGCGGAGTATACTTGGGAAGGAAATGTGATCAAGATAAAAGAAGGTAAATATAAAGCTCAAAACTATGTGATTGAAGCTGACTGGAGCGCGGCGTCTTACTGGTACGAGATAGCAGCGTTGTCTCAATCGGCAGAGTTGGAAATTATTGGATTAAAAAAGGAGAGCCTACAGGGCGATTCGGCGATCGTTGATATTTTTGAAAAATTGGGTGTAAGCACAAGGTTTGCCGAAGATGGAGTATTTCTCAAAAAGAACACCGATTTTGTTTTACCTGAAAAGTTGACTTATGATTTTTCAAATTGTCCAGATGTTGCGCAAACATTAGCATCGACAGTTGCAGGTTTGGGTGTGGAGGGGCACTTTACTGGACTTGAAAGTTTAAGAATTAAAGAAACCGACAGAATTCAAGCAATAAAGGATGAGTTAGAGAAGTTTAATATTAAAGTAGACATTCTTGGAGATGACGAAATAGTCGTTAATAAAGGAGGTGTTTTTGAAGCAAAAAGAGTAATTGAGACATACGATGATCACAGAGTTGCAATGAGTATTGCTCCACTTTGTTTATTGCAAAATGACTATTTAAGAATTAAAGAGCCAGGAGTTGTAGAAAAATCGTATCCAGACTTTTGGAAAGATTTAAATGATGTGGGCTTAGTATCAAAAGTAATTTAGTACTTTGTTTAATAGAATCAAGGATACCGTGGATATGACTCAAGGCAAAATAAAAATAATTAGCTGGCTCGTGATGAGTTTGTTGTTGTTTTCATTTGCGACAAAGGCCGAGGACGATAAAAAATTCTATGGTATGCAGAAAGGCGATTTGTCTTTTTCTGTAGGTGCTGGTAAAAACGTATTCTTCGACGGTGAATTTGAGTTTGTTGCCCCTTACATGATTCCTGTTAGCATCAACATCGCTTTTTTAGATAAAATGGAAATAGGTTTAAGGTATGCGCCAGTCTTTTTTGCTGACCGTAGTAATGTGACATTCGAAAACGTGTCAGCAGCTAAAAATCATAATTTTGGCGGTGTACAAGCATTTGGCGGTGATTTAAAATATGCCATTTACAATGATTATGGGGTAATGGCATTTATCTCTGGAGGAGGGATGTACAATATTCTAAATAAGAATGAATATAAAAATGATTACCTGCACGAGATTAATGGACAAGGGTATAGTGTTGCAGGAGGAATAGGTGCTAGGTACCAATTAGGTGACGATGATGGTGACTTATATCCTTGGTATTTTGAAATGGGTTTGTATTATTCTAGGGTTAAATATAGCATCACTGATTATCGTCTTGATGAGGTTGTTCAGCCTCAAACTGCTGAAAGGTGGAACGATATGAATTTTAATGGTTTGGATGTGACCATTAGTTTTGGATATCGCTTGAGAAGTAAAAATAAGAAGTAAGAAACAAAAGTAAACAGGCGCTAAAACTTGTCCCGAAAACATTAAAATTCAAAACATGATTTCATCTAGAGAATTGTTTCATTCATACGTAGCTCAGACTTCTCCGAAACCATTAGGTTTGGAAATAGAAAGAGCCGAGGGAGTTTATTTACATGGCTCTAAAGGTGAAAAGTATCTTGATTTAATTGCTGGAATATCTGTTAGTAATGTCGGACATAACCATCCGTCAATTGTGAAAGCAGTTAAGGATCAGGCTGATAAATACATGCATTTAATGGTGTATGGAGAATATATTCAGACTCCTCAAGTTAAATTAGCAGAAAAAATAGCTGGATTACTTCCCGATTCATTAAACAATATTTATTTCGTTAATTCAGGAAGTGAAGCAAATGAGGGAGCTCTGAAATTAGCAAAAAGACACACCGGAAAGAGAAAGATTATTTATTGTAATAATGCTTATCATGGCTCTACTCAAGGTGTTCTCAGTGTAATTGGTCATGAAGATTTCAAGAAACCGTTTGAGCCTTTGTTACCAGAAACACATGCTATTACATTTAATAATATCGATGATTTAGATATTATTTGTGATAATACAGCTGCTGTCATTATTGAACCTATCCAAGGGGAAGCTGGTATCATTGTTCCAGATAAAAAATTCATGAAGGCTCTTAGGGACAGGTGCACATTGAAAGGTACTATGCTTATCTTTGATGAGGTGCAAACAGGTTTTGGACGTACAGGTTCTTTTTGGGGCCAAGATCAAACAGGTGTCGTTCCTGATATCATGACCATTGCTAAAGGCATGGGAGGAGGAATGCCAATCGGTGCATTTATCAGCTCTGCCGAAATAATGCATTGCTTGACGCATCATCCCGTTCTAGGTCATATCACAACTTTCGGTGGTCATCCTGTGTGTTGCGCAGCAAGTTTGGCTTGTATTGAAACAATTCAAAAGGAAGACCTAATCGCTGGAATTGAGCAAAAAGAGCTTTTGTTTAAATCGCTACTAAAGCATCCTGCCATTAAAGACTTAAGAGGCGTGGGATTGTTTTTATCTGTAGAATTTATTGACAGTGAATTTAATTTCGCTGTGATTGAGGAATGCATAAAGAATGGTGTTATCACAGATTGGTTTTTATTTAACGATAAATGCTTAAGGATCGCTCCACCTTTAGTTATTAAAGAAAGTGAAATAATTGAAGCTTGTACAGTAATTGTAGCAGCGATCGAAAAAGTAAGTCAAGGGAGATAAACAATGAAAAAGAGGGTCAGAAAAATAGCTTTTAGGACACTAGCTATACTCTTGCTTTTTATTTTTACTGTGGGAATTTTAGCATTTCGGAGTTCTTCGTTTCAAACGTACTTAACTCAAAAGATAGGGAATAAATTTTCAGAGCAAACGAACACTCAAATTAGTATTGGAAGCGTTGAGTTTAGATGGTTGAAACGTCTTTTGATCAAAGATTTTTTGATTTTAGATCATCACCAAGATACAATGCTTTATGCTCGAGAGGTGGACCTTAAAATTGCAAATTATGATCTTGAGAAAAGAGAATTTAAATTGGACAACCTTCATTTGAAAGATGCTTACGTATGTTTAAATAAATATAAGGGGGAAAATGAGTTCAATATCAAGCAATTCATTGATGGACTCAATTTAAAAAAGAAAGATAAAGATCACAAAACGGAACTAGAACTTGAAACTCAAAATGTACTGGTTGAGAATCTTAAGTTTAGGTTTTGGGATGAAAACAAGCCTCACAAAGAGTATGGTGTAGATTACAATCACTTAGAAATAAATTCAATCAATGGTGAACTTCACAACCTATCGGTTATAAATGATTCCATTAATACTGACATAAAAACTTTGTCTTTTGTAGAAAGGTCAGGGTTTGAACTTAAAAACTTACAGGCAAAAACAGTCGTCTGTTCAACTCAAATGACATTAGACAAAATGACTTTGAACAGTTCTTCTACGGAGTTAAATGGGAAGCTATCCTTTAAATACGATGAGTATAAAGACTGGAAACGCTTTGTGAAAAACATGAAAATTGAAAGTGAATTGATTCCTAGTCAAGTGTCTGGACACGATTTGGCCTATTTCGTTCCAGCTCTTGAAGGCCTAAAAGATACTGTTTCCATTCAGGGGAAAATTTCAGGAAAAATAGGTCGGTTAAAACTTAGAAAGTTTTTACTAAGATTTGGACAAGGTTCCTATTTTAAGGGAAAGCTTGATGTTGAAGGATTGCCTGATATTAAAAATGCATTTGTTTATATTAATGTTAAAGAGTTGGTTACGAATGATCTAGATGTTCGAAATGTTTCCCTTCCTCCATTCAAATCAAATAAAAAGATTAAAGTACCTAAATGGTTTAAAAATTTAGGGAAGGTCGTCTTTAAAGGAAAGTACACTGGTTTTTCAAATGATTTTGTTGCCTATGGATCATTTAGTACGGCTTGTGGAAATGTTACTAGTGATGTTAAATTTAGTGAGGATGATGAAGAGAAACTGACCATAACAGGAGGGGTAAATACTAATTATTTCAATTTAAGAAAATTGCTCAAGCACAAAGAATTAGGTGCAATGTCTTTTGGAGGAGATGTTAAAGTTGTTCTTGACGAGAAACAATTTCAATTTGACACTAAAGGGAAATTACCATTTCTTGAACTTCACGGCTACAAATATCAAGGATTAGAAGTTGATGGAATGTTATCAAATAATAAATTCAAGGGGGATTTGCAGGTGAACGATTCCAACTTGATTTTAAATTTTCATGGAGGAGTTGATTTCTCAAAAAAGAATCAAGAATACAAGTTTACTGCCGAGGTTCAAAGAGCAAATGTTAGTAATTTGGGATTAATTGATCGTGATAGTTCTACCAGTTTGTCCTTTAATATGGATATTAATCTGGCCGGAGAGAACATAAAAAATGTATACGGGAACGTAGATGTTCATGATTTTGATTGGCATGAATTAGGCAATGATTATCATTTTAACAGCACTACATTTCGGTCAGCAAAAGTAAATAACAAGGAATTAATATCGTTGAAATCGGATTGGTTCATAGCTCGTGTTGAAGGACAGTTCGAATTGAAAGAACTTTATCCATCACTCATAAACATTGTTTCAAGAGATTTACCTTCCTTGGTGGACTGGAAGTACTCAATGCCGGAAAATAATGGCACTCACAATTTTAGGTTAATGTTTAAAATCAATGATTATGCTTTAATTCATGACTTGGTCACTCCTAATTTGTGGTTGGATCATGCTAATTTCAGCGGTTCTTTTAATGATAAATTAGAAGTGTTTCACATGAATTTTTCTGCAGATACTATCAAATTTGATGGAGTGCAGTCGCATGGATTAAAACTATATGCTCACAATAGGAATGACAGAGCTAATTTACAAGTAAAGTCTAAGTATGTTGGGTTTGGAGATTCAATTGGAATTCTAGGACTACTGACTACGATGGAGTCCAAAAATAATTTAAACAAATTTGAAGTTTCGTGGGATAACCATAGCAAATTGAGGAACAGCGCTAAAATAGCAGGTGTTATGGGGGTTGAGAAACTGGATAGCATTTTTGCTCATATCAATCAATTTGATTTAGTTGTTGAAGAGCAGCTCTGGGCTATTGATTCCACAAATGTAGTTGTCTTTGAGCCAGGAAATGTTAATTTTCATCACCTCCTAGTAAAGTCAGGAGAGGAAATGGTTGATGTTGAAGGTCAGTTGTCGTCCACTTCAGAGAATGACTTAACAATCCATACTTACAACTTTAGACTTCAAAATTTAAGAGGAATCTTGGCCAGGTATAAGGTTGATGTTGACGGGTTTGTAACTGGAAAGTTGAAACTTGAGGGGGGGGTGAAGGAACCTATTTTCAAATCCGATGTGGAGGTCAATAAGTTCAAGTTAAATGGGCAATCCTTTGGCAAAATATGTTTGAATTCACAATATTACACCGAAGAAGGTCGGTTAGGGATTAATATGAACGTGGAGAATCAAAGCAGGTTTTTTGTTGGAAATACAATTGAGGTTGCCGGTAATTATTATCCGAAACAAGACGGTCAGATTGATCTAAAGGCAAAGTTTAATAATTTAAAACTAAACTTTTTAGAGCCGTATTTTAGTGGAGTGTTTTCCGATTTTAGGCAGGGTAAAACTTCAGGTAATTTTGATGTCAAAGGTACCCTTGTGTCTCCTGAGTTGTATGGTAAATTGAGGTTAGATCAAATGAATTTGAAAGTTGATTACTTAAATGTTTCCTATGCGGTAAATGGTGAATATATACACTTTGATAATGACCAGATTTTGTTCAAGGAATTTAAATTAACTCATAATAAATACACGAAATCAAAAATACTTATGGACGGTACTGTTTCTCATACAGGGTTCAAAGACATTACCTATAAAATGGACGCTATCAGGTTAGAGAATTTATTCTGCTTAAATACCACTCTTGACGATAATGGATCTTATTATGGTCAAGCGTTTGTTGACGGCTTGCTTCAGGTTGAAGGAAATGGAAAGGTCAACTCAATTTCTGGTGCAATTTCAACAGTGCCTTATGAGGATAAGCTTAATAAAGGAACCACTAAATTAAACTTACCTTTGAGTGAAGTAGGCGAGCTTGAAGTAAGTGATTTTATTCATTTTGTTGACCTTAGTCATGGTCAAGATGAAGGAGGTGAGCATGATACCAATCTTGACTTAAGAGGATTGTCGCTCGATTTTAATTTTTTAATAAATGAAGAGGCGTCTGCTAAAATAATATTTGATCCTAAAGTTGGAGATGAAATTCAAGTGAATGGCCAAGGGAACATTAACATGAATATTAATTCCGAGGGCAATTTTTTAATGAGCGGTAAATACACAATTCATGAAGGAAAGTATTTTTTTACGCTGAAGAATTTTATTGGGAAGAAGTTTTTAGTTCAAAAAGGAGGGACTTTAATTTGGGATGGTGACCCTGTTAATGCTACAATAGATATTCATACGCATTATAAGGCTCGAGCGAAATTGATTGATTTGGCTAATCCTTCAGAGTTGAATTACGAAACAAATAAGGAAAAATACGGGAACAGGAGTGCTGTTTATGCTGGACTAAATTTACAGGGAGAACTTTTGAAGCCAGAAATTACAATGGACGTTAGCTTACCAAGCGGAACACCTGACGAAAAGGAATTCCTATCGAACAGGCTAGTTGGACAAGATGAAATTAACAGGCAGGTTTTCGCTCTATTATTGACCAATCAGTTTTTACCTTCATCTGCTACAGGAATAGCTGATGCAGTGAATGTAGGTGCTGGTATTGACAATGGCATACAGTTTTTAGAAGGGCAATTGAATAATTCACTAGGAGGAATTTTAAGCAATGTTGATCTTGGTGTTGATTACAATTCAAAGTCTCAGACTGATAGCTTAAGTAACGACGAATTACGTTTGTTATTAGGTTTTCAGTACAAAAAGTTTTCACTCAAAACAGATTACGCTTTGAACAATCAAGCTGGTGAGATTCAGGTAGAATACAAGTTGACAGATCAGTTAAGAGCGAAGGCGTATAGACGGACTACAGAAACAGTTATCGTCAATAATGGTTCTAATTTGACCCAAGGTGCCGGGGTTGTCTATCAAAAATCATTCAATTCAATTAGAGAATTGTTTAGAAGAAAAAAGAAGGATGGAAAGTAAAATTAGTTGGATTAAAATGTCATTGTTAGTACTCGTTTTTTGCATCTCAATGGGTGCTTGCGAGAAGGAGTATGAAAGAAAATGCGAAGGGAATGCCGTCTCCAACAAAATATGCAAAGAATTGAGGTATGAAAATGATGTTTTATTCGAGGCTATAAGCTACGAATATGGCAACAATAATTTGGTTGCTTTGAAGCTTCACGAAAATAGAAGCGGGAAGAATATTGGATACTTACGGTACGGGTATGATTCGAAAAACAACGTGATTACTGAAATATTTGAAGACTCTAGTGACGAGATTTTAATTGAAAATAATTGGACTTATAACATTGGTGGTCAGATGATTACTTTTTCTTCTGACATTTCAGGAGTGAAGAAAATTGTTGAGTTTTTGTATGATAATTCGTTTGTCATTCAAGAAAACACCTACGAAAACAGTGTGTTGACGAAGAAGAAAGTTTACAGCTATTTTGATAATGATACAGTTTCGTACGATGCCGTAACTTACAATCAAGAAGATGAGGTATTATACGTTGAACAACGTCGACAATTTGATTCAGCCACAACTAGAACGGAAACGTATAATAATTTAGGAGGTTTAAGTAGCTATGTAGTTTCGTTGTATGGGTCAGATTCGCTTATTGTTGAGAAGAAGTCGTACAATGGTTCTGGTTCTCAGATCCAGCTTGAAAAGTATACTTATGATAAAGGTGCTGTTGCAGTCTATGAAATGTCTTCCAAGGTAAAAGACAATAGGAAAATTACTTATTTGAGGTTTGATTAGCCTTCCAAATATTCAAAGTGCTCAATCTCCTTAAATTTTTTGTGACCTTCTGCAACAGATGGGTGTTGTAGTAAAGATGCAACTGTGACAGCCGGTATCTCCTTGTCTGCTAAGCCATTTTTTACAAAAATAAAATTGAATCCTAATTCATTTGCTCCCACAAGACGATATCCTTTTTCATTTGCAAGTTTTGTCATCGCAACTGGAGATGCGCCATGATATAAAGGGTGTTTTCCAGGGTAAGAATAGTTTGTGTCGTAAGGAACTACGATGTTTTTCATCCCAAATTCATTGTGGGTTTCGATTATAACAACTTGAGGTTCTATTGCTGTGATAGCTTTCCATACCCAGTAATCATATCCGTCTATATCAATCGAAAGTAAACCTATAGTACCCTTGTATTGAGTTGAGTTAATTAGTTCGTTCACATTTTCAGCGTTTACTTTAGAGCATAAAAACGTTGGCTTGTAGTCCCAAACATGAGGGTTTTTCCCATAAAAGGCTTTCCCTCTCTTAATGCTTTTAGGGTTTCCGTCAATGAATAAACCGTGCCATCCAAAGTTGAAATACAAATTGGCAGAATTACTATTAACACCGTCATCAGAGCCAATTTCTACAAATGTTTTATTTGTCATGCCGAGCGCGGCAAAAATATATAAGAGTAAACCGTCTTCTTCAAATTGAGAAAATACTTTATAGCCAGCTTCAGAAATCGGAGGAAGCTTGTTGTTGTCTGCCAAGTCTTTGTAATAATGAAACATTTGGCGCTGTGAAATCTGAACAGCTGGAGAAAACTTGTCTCTAACTTTTAATATTAGAAACCAATTTTTCAAGAGTGATTTAATAAAGCTTTTCATCTATGAAATTATATTTGAGTTGAATTGAGTATGATCATTATTCTTAACTATTTCTAAGTGCAATTTTAGCTTTTTCCCAAAATTGATCCATCTCGGGAAGTTTCATGTCTGAGATGTTTTTTTTCTCATCATTCATGATGTTTTCCATCTTGGTGAATCGTTTCATAAATTTTTGATTGGTTTTTTCCAGGGCGTCTTCAGGGTTAATACCTACAAATCTAGCGTAATTGACCATGGAAAAAAGTAAGTCGCCAAATTCATCTTCCATTTTTACTCGGTCATTCTTGTCTTCTTCTTCCTTATATTCTTGCAGTTCTTCCCTGACCTTGTCCCAAACTTGATCCGCATTGTCCCAGTCGAAGCCAAGTCCCTTAACTTTGTCTTGAATCCTTATGGCTTTGACCAATGCAGGGAGAGAATTAGGAACCCCCTCAAGTACGCTTTTACTCCCTTCTTTAAGCTTTATCTTTTCCCAGTTTTCTTTTACCTCCTTTTCAGTTTCAGCTTTCACATCGCCGTATATGTGTGGGTGTCGAACAATGAGTTTTTCACAAACGGTATTCAGTACATCCGCCATGTCAAATTTGTTTGTTTCAGAGGCAATTTTACTGTAAAAGACGAGGTGCAGCATCAAGTCTCCCAGCTCTCCTTTTATCTCTTCGTCATCATTTTTAAGAATCGCATCACACAGTTCGTAGGTTTCTTCGATCGTTAAATGTCTCAATGAATCCATGGTTTGTTTTTTATCCCAGGGACATTTTTCACGCAGCTCGTCCATAATTCTTAGCAAGCGCTCAAAAGCTTTTAATTTTTTGTCCATAAATTTTTTAATTTTACAACTGATTTCCTCAGTTATGAGGAGATACAAACTTAATTATTTTCATTACAAAATCAATGAAACAAGATTTAGCTACTTCAAAAGTTATCAGTTTTGATTTTGAGAACTTCTCAGCGGAAGAGCTCGTAAATATGTACATACGAGAGAGTTTGCCAAGGTGGGCGAGGACAATTGTTGACTTCCTACAAGAGCTGATAAGTAATGACAGTATTTCTTGTTTGACATCAGGAACTACAAGCGATCCAAAAGAAATTACATTTTCCCTTGAACAACTTAAATTGGGTGCTAGAAATACTATCTCCTTTTTTAATCTTAAAAAAGGAGATAGAGCCTTATTGCCATTGTCTTGTAATCACATTGCTGGAAAAATGATGGTTGTGAGAGCTATGGTTGGGGGATTGAAATTAAGTGTGATCGAACCATCAAAAAATATAGATGCCATCAATATGGCTTCATTTGATTTTGCAGTTTTAATACCAATGCAGCTTCAATGCTTATTAGAAGGTAAGAATGGAGTTGGTGTTAGTCAGTTGAGTAAGGTGTTGATTGGAGGAGGTGCGGTAAGTAAAAAGATGATCGACGAGCTAATAAGCTTAAAGGTTCGTGCTTGGGGTTCATTTGGGATGACTGAAACAATGAGTCATTTTGCACTTCGTACTCTTAGTCCTGTCGAACAAACTTGTTATACTTGCCTGAGAGGTTTTGAAATCAGTAACAATTCTAATTCCCAATTGAGATTAAAGAACGATGAGTTAAGTATCCTTGAATTACAAACAAGTGATGTTGTGAGCATTGAATCTTCCGGAACCTTCAAATGGTTGGGGAGAGCTGATAATGTAATTAATTCGGGAGCATTAAAATTACATCCTGAGACCATAGAAGCAACTATTAAGGCTACGTTCTCAATACTGCCATCGTTTATCCTGTTTGGAGTTCCAGATGAGATTCTTGGTCAGAGATTGGTGCTGTTTTATGAGGGCGATTCTTTTTTGTCAAAGGCTGACCTTCAGATATTAAAATCAGTTTTGAAGAAATATGAATATCCTAAAAGTTTTATTTCTTGTCAAAGTTTCGAACGAACTGGATCAAATAAAGTAATTCGAAAAGATTACAATGTCGTTTAGGTTTTTTCGTCCAATAAATAATTCATAACTTTGATTATCAAAATGATATAACAAATGGAATCCTGGCTTTGTCAGGATTCTTCTATTTAATATAAGATTATGGCTGAGGTAAGTTATTTTACGAAAGAAGGGTTGGACAAGTTGCAGCAAGAACTTCATGACTTAAGAACGATAGAGAGAAGAAAGGTAACTCAACAAATTGCAGATGCTCGAGACAAAGGTGATTTGTCAGAAAACGCTGAATATGACGCTGCAAAGGAAGCGCAGGGTATGTTGGAGTTAAAAATATCTCAAATGGGAGAGGTGTTGTCCAATGCTAGAGTATTAGATGATTCCAAAATAGATGACTCAAAAGCTTTGATTCTTTCTTTTGTAAAGGTTAAGAATAAAGCAAACGGGATAGAGATGAAGTACAAGTTAGTTGCTGAAGAGGAGGCTGATTTGAAAGAAATGAAAATCTCTGTAAGCTCTCCAATTGGAAGAGGTTTGCTAGGGCTTTCAGTTGGTGATGTTGCTGAGATCAAGGTCCCTGCGGGATTGTTGAAGTTAGAAGTTGTAGAAATTACGAGGTAATAATTTTATGTCTACCATATTTACCAAAATTATTAGTGGAGAGATTCCATGTTACAAAATTGCTGAAACAGATAGCTGTTTAGCTTTTTTGGATGTTAGTCCTTTGACAGCTGGACATACATTAGTTGTTCCTAAAAAGGAGGTTGATTTGTTGTTTGATCTCGAAGACAAGGAATATCAAGATGTTCATTTAATGGCAAAGAAGGTTGCAGTTGCAATTAAAAAAGCTGTTCCGTGTGTTCGAGTTGGATCCGCTGTAATTGGTCTGGAAGTACCTCATGCGCATATTCACTTAGTGCCCATTAACAGTATAGGGGATTTGAATTTCAATCAGGAACGATTGCAATTGAAAAGTCAAGAATTTGAATCTATAGCTCAGGATATTCGTAGATATCTGTAAATCAGACATCTCAATTTGTCACTACACCAGCGTAATTAATCATTTGAACGTCTAAATTGCCTGTTTTAGCAGATTGTAACTTTATAGAGCACTAATCTGTTATATATTTGTCTTGTATAGAAATTGCTTTTCTGGTACAAACTGACAAACTGATAAAAAAAAGCCCTTGCTAACACTAGCGAGGGCTTTTTTTATGGTAATCGGTGTATGTTTTATGAAACTCTTGAGTTATAGATAACATCGGTTTCAGCAGTAAATTTTGCTTTTGTGATTTTTGATTCAAGCCAAAGTTCATTCAACAATGACTCGACTTCGTTCTTTTTCTTGACTTCTGGAATTGTGATTGTTTTTTCAATCCATGAAATTGTTTTTTGTCTCACGTCTTTGTTAGAAGCTAACACACTTAGAATTTCGTCTTTTGATTGAACTCGATTACTGATAAATTCCTTTGGAAATAATTTAGCCATTTTCGTTAAAGACTCAGAAAACTCAGTGTTAGTTTTAAGGTCTTTGATTCGACATCTGACCGTTCCGTCTTTCCCTTCTTCATCTTTAAAAGAGGCAGTGTAGCCTTTTGAAACAATTTTTCCAATGATAGTTTTAGAATCTTCTTTGTACGATAAAATTTGGTCGTCCAAATAGATTGTGCTTTTGATTAGTTCTTTCGCAGCTGCTTGATTCATAGTAACTTAATTAGGTAAGTGATTTCAGTAAACAAAGAAATGATATATACTCTTAAAATGCAAAAATACTAGACTAACTAATGCTTTTACCTCATAAAACTACTTCATTTGCTATTGAAAAACAAATTTTAGTCGATAAATCGATTAAGATGGAAGGGTCTAATATGTTGTATATCAGTGTATTTATTCACTAGTTTGCAAAACGAAAATTATGAAGAGACTGTAGTCACCTTTATTACGATGCTTCGAAGGGAAACGTTTAATAATGCTAGGTGTTTAAGTGATTCAATAGGAGTGTTTTTTGTCAAGAAAAATAATTGCTAGTAATTAAATGAAAACATAATCATGAGCGTACTTTTTAATGAGTTCTTTAGATATTTCGAATTCTTGAGGAACTCTTCCTAGGCAAGGTATTTTTGTTTTATTTAAAATAACCTCCTCACTTTCCGCATTGGTTTGACCGTTGAATATGATTCCCAATATTTTTACGTCTTGGTTTTTAAGATGTTCTATGGTTAAAATAGTATGATTAATACTTCCTAAATACGAGTTAGCAACAACTATTATTTCAGCTTCACAGTGCCGAGCGATCTCTAACATTGAATCTCCTCTGTAGTTATAGGGAACCATTATTCCTCCAGCACCTTCTATTATTAGTGTGTTCTCCGTTTCTGGCGGTGTAAGTTTGCCTAAACGAATTTTAGTGTTGTTTAATTTTGCTGCTTCGTGCGGTGAAACAGGATTAGGAAAAGAATATGTTTCAGGATGAAAATTAGAAGTTTTCGATGAAACTAATCTTTTAACTCGGTCAGTGTCGGTCAATTCTAACCCGCCACATTGTATGGGTTTCCAGTAGTCGGCCTGCATCGCTTCAGTTAAGATTGCGCTAACAATGGTTTTTCCAACATCTGTGCCGATTCCTGTGACAAATATTTTTCTCATGGAATGTGCATGAATTTGTGCGATTGCATGGAAATATTCCACTTCGGATTCTTCATCACATAATCGATGGTCTTTTGCAACATATCGTCCATTTTACTCCATTCAGGCTGAAGTAAAAGTTTGCAATTTTTATTTGTTTTTGCAGCATGCTTTTCAGCCCATTTAAAATCATCGTTGTTATGAATAATGACTTTAAGCTCATTTGCGACCTCGTAAACTTCACTTTTTGGCGGTGCGTTTTTTTTAGGTGAAAGACAAATCCAATCCCACTTTCCTGTCAAGTTGTTTGCTCCAGAAGTTTCAATAAAAGTGTTAAAACCTTTAGCTTTAAGTTCCTCACACAAATAGCTTAAGTTGTACAGACTTGGTTCTCCACCTGTGATTACAACATCTTTGCTAGGAATGTCTTTCAAAAAAGGGAATATATCATCAACTGGTATTAATGGATGTAGACTTGCGTCCCAGCTTTCTTTTACATCACACCAATGACAACCCACGTCACATCCGCCAATTCTTATAAAGTAAGCAGGCTTTCCTGTATTGCAGCCTTCTCCTTGTATAGTGTAAAAATGTTCCATGATAGGTAACATTTCCCCTGATTTCATTAAAGATTTTTCTTGCTCAGTCATTGCGCTGACAAAAATATACCATTAGGACTAGTATTTTCATTAAAATTCCTGTTAATTTTATTTTCCAAGGGTGAACCTTGATTTTAAAGATGATTTTGTACATCAAGAACAATTAGATACAGGTTAGTAATGGAAGATATATTAGTAAAACACACAACTAAACTTAGGGTCAGGTATTCAGAAACTGATCAAATGGGCATCGTTTACTACGGAAATTATGCGCAATATTTTGAAGTTGCTAGGGTTGAGTTTCTTAGAGATTTAGGTTTCGTTTACAAGGAATTAGAAGAAAGCGGGATCATCATGCCAGTAGTTCGCTTTGAAACAGATTTTAAATTCCCTGCTAAATATGATGAAGAATTATCAGTAGTTACTTCAATAAATTCGGTTCCCACTTCAAAAATTACTTTTGACTATGAGGTTCTTAATCCTGAAGGAGTGTTGGTTTGTACTGCAAAAGTAATTTTGGTTTTTTTAAACAAAGTAAATTTTAGACCTGTTCGTACACCAGAAAGTTTAGTGGAATTACTGAAAAAACAATCTGAATTATAAGCACTTACTTTTTTAAGATTCCATTTCGATTAAAAATTCATTCTCTTCTCATTGATACTCAAAGTGCAATGCTTAGTTTTGTCAGCTAAAATTGGATTGAATATGATTAATATTACCCTACCTGACGGCACAGTGAAAGAATTCGAAGCTGGTGTTTCATCGCATGACGTGGCAATGACTATTAGTGAAGGATTAGCAAGGAATGTTCTTGCTGCGGTGGTTAATGGTGAAGTTTGGGATGCCACCAGGGCAATTGATGCTGATAGTTCAGTTAAATTATTAACCTGGCGTGATGAAAAAGGTAAAGATGCCATGTGGCATTCATCTGCTCACTTGTTAGCAGAGGCAATTCAATTTTATTATCCAGATGCAAAATTTGCTATTGGACCCCCTGTTGAGAATGGGTTTTATTATGATATTGATTTTGGTGAATCGGTGTTTTCAGATACTGAATTTAAAAAGATAGAAGATAAAATGATTGAGCTTGCTCGGACAAAGAGTGAGTATGTGAGAAAGGACATTTCAAAGGCAGATGCCGTTTCTTATTTCAAGGAAAAAGGTGATGAGTACAAGCTAGAATTGTTAGAAGGGTTGGACGACGGAACAATTACTTTTTACACTCAAGGTGAGTTCACAGATTTATGTAGAGGACCACATATCCCTAATACAGGATTTATAAAAGCAATTAAACTGCTAAGCACTGCTGGGGCTTATTGGAGAGGGGATGAAACCAGGCCGCAATTGACAAGGATTTACGCAATTACATTTCCGAAAAAATCAGAGCTTACGGAGTATTTGGTGATGCTGGAGGAAGCTAAGAAGCGCGATCACAGAAAGATTGGAAAAGAGCTAGAGTTATTTACGTTCTCTCAAAGAGTAGGACAAGGCCTTCCGTTATGGTTGCCTAAGGGCGCTATGTTAAGAGAAAAACTAGAAAGTTTCTTGAAAAAGGTTCAAAAGAAAGCTGGATACGATCCTGTTGTTACACCGCATATCGGTAACAAGGAATTATACGTATGCAGCGGGCATTATGAGAAATACGGAGCAGACTCTTTTCAGCCTATAAGCACACCGCATGAAGGAGAGGAGTTTTTATTGAAACCAATGAATTGTCCTCACCACTGTGAGATATATAAGGCTAAACCACATTCGTACAAAGAATTGCCGATTCGTTTTGCTGAGTTTGGAACTGTTTATAGGTACGAGCAAAGTGGTGAATTACACGGCTTAACTCGAGTTCGAGGTTTTACTCAAGATGATGCACATATTTTTTGTAGGCCAGATCAATTAAATGAAGAGTTTGAAAAAGTAATTGACTTAGTTCAGTATGTTTTTGAGGTGTTTGGTTTTGAAGATTATGTTGCTCAAGTCTCATTAAGGGATAAGGAAAACAAGGAAAAGTACATTGGATCAGATGAAAACTGGGATTTAGCAGAGAAAGCGATCGTAGATTCAGCTGCTAAAAAAGGATTGTCGACTGTAGTAGAATACGGAGAGGCTGCCTTTTATGGTCCTAAATTAGATTTTATCGTTAGAGATGCAATCGGTAGGAAATGGCAATTAGGTACTATTCAAGTGGATTATAATTTGCCTGAACGATTTGAATTGGAATATATAGGTTCAGATGACAAGAAGCATAGGCCGGTTATGATTCATCGAGCGCCTTTTGGTTCAATAGAACGATTTGTTGCTATTTTGATTGAGCATTGTGCTGGAAACTTCCCATTGTGGTTGACTCCTGATCAAGTAATTATCTTAACGTTAAGCGAAAAATATAACGATGATGCTCACAAACTTTTAAATGTGCTAAATAATTACGATATTCGCGCTCTCGTTGATGATAGGAATGAGCGTATAGGGAAGAAAATTAGGGACGCTGAAATGAAGAAAGTGCCCTATATGATTGTGTTAGGAGAAGAAGAAGTGAGGTCAGGAGAGCTCGCTATCAGGAAGCACGGAGAGGGGGATATTGGTAAAATGTCAGCGGAAAAGTTCGCTGAATTGATTGATAAAGAAGTAAAAGAACAGTTGAAACAATAATTTTTTTGAATGAGGCCAAATTTTAGAGGTAGAGGTTTTAGACCAGTTAAGAAAAATCCAAACAGGATTAATGGGGAAATTAGAATTCCAGAGGTAAGGTTGGTTTTGGATGGTGTTGAACCAAAAGTTTACACCACTGAAGATGCTATTAAACTAGCTGATGAGATGGATTTAGATTTGGTAGAAATTTCTCCAAATGCAAAACCACCAGTTTGTAAAATTCTTGATTATCAAAAGTTTTTATATCAGCAGAAGAAGAAGCAGAAAGAGATTAAAGATAAGGCTATAAAGGTTGTTGTAAAGGAAATAAGATTCGGTCCAAATACTGATGAACATGATTTTCAATTCAAATTGAATCATGCAAAGAAGTTTTTAGGTGAAGGTTCCAAAGTTAAAGCCTTTGTGTTTTTTAAAGGTCGAAGTATTGTGTACAAGGACAGAGGAGAGATATTGTTGTTAAAATTCGCTCAGGAATTGGAAGACATATGTAAAGTAGAAAGTATGCCGAAGTTGGAAGGGAAGAAGATGATAATGATACTGAGCGCGAAAAAGAAAGAAAAGAAGTAAAATTTATAAATAGTAGTTATGCCAAAGATGAAAACGAAGTCTAGTGCCAAGAAACGATTCAAAGTTACTGGTTCTGGAAATATCAAAAGAAAGCATGCTTTTAAAAGTCACATTTTGACGAAAAAATCTAAAAAGAGAAAAAGAAATTTGACTCATTCTGGATTAGTTAGTCCTGGTGATGAAAGTAATGTAAAAATCATGTTAACTATTGGGAAATAGTTAACCGACCAATTAAATTATTGGTTTTATTGTTAAACCCGGTTACTAGTTTAAAAGTGTTGCAAAACCACTAGGCGCCAAAAAACTTAAAAATTATGCCAAGAGCAGGAAACGCAGTCGCAGCGAAAGCTAAGAGGAAAAAAGTAATGAAACTTGCCAAAGGATACTTTGGTAGGAGAAAAAATGTTTGGACAGTATCTAAAAATGCTGTTGAAAAAGCATTAACATACGCATACAGAGATAGAAGACAAAAGAAAAGAAACTTTAGAGCGCTATGGATTCAAAGAATCAATGCTGGAGCTAGAGAGAATGGATTATCTTATTCTCAGTTAATGGGAAAAATCAGCGCAAAAGGAGTAGAGCTTAATAGAAAAGTTTTGGCTGACCTTGCATTGAATCACCCAGAAGCTTTCAAAGCTGTTGTAGATAGCGTTAAATAAATTAAAAATTATTTTACTTCTTTATTAAAAGACCATCCAATTTGGGTGGTCTTTTCTTTTGCAATAAATTAGTGAAACTTATCGGGGAATTGCCAACCGATGTTATAAATTAACAATGAGAATGGCAAAGTAAATCGCAGACTAACGTATGTCGTATAAAATGAAGGTTTACCTAGATAATGCAGCGACTACGCCTATTGACGGTGAGGTGCTAAAAGTGATAACGGATACTTTGTCCAACGATTTTGGGAATCCTTCATCGTCTCATAGTGAAGGTCGAAAAGCGAGAGCTAAATTAGAGCAAGCCAGAAAGAAAATAGCAAAATTACTGAACGTATCTTCATCAGAAATCATTTTCACCTCGGGAGGAACAGAAGCAAATAATTTAGCTATTCAATCAGTTTTAAATTCAGCTGATATCCAACAAGTTATTACCACTGACATTGAACACCATGCTGTGTTAAATACGATAGAAAAGTGCTGCAAAGAAAGGGGGGGTGAGTTAGTGAAATTAAAATTGAACAGTAAAGGTGAAATTGATTTAGCGGAATTAACAATGTTGCTGCAGTTGAATAAGAAAACTTTTGTTTCATTAATGCATGGTAACAATGAAGTGGGGAATTTATTGCCGCTTGAAAAGGTAGCGAATATTTGCAGTGAAAATGGTGCTATATTTCATTGCGATTCGGTACAAACAATAGGTCATGAAGTTCTTGATTTAAATAAGGTTAATGTTAATTTTGTTACGTGTAGTGCACATAAGATTCATGGTCCAAAAGGTGTTGGTTTTTTGTACGTCAATAAAGCTATGCAGTTGGAGCCTCTGTTTTACGGAGGAAATCAAGAAAAGGGATTCAGACCAGGGACTGAGAACGTCGCTTTGATTTTAGGAATGGCTAAAGCTTTGGAAATTGCCTACGGATCATTGGATTTGTATGAAGAGAATATTCGACAAAGGAGAAAGCAATTAATCGCTGGTATAAAACAAAGCGTCCCGGGGGTTGTTTTAAATGGGAGTCAAAAAGAATGTATGTCTACAGTAGTAAGTGTTCGGTTTGATACTGACATGGATGCGGGGATGTTGCTTTTCCAGATGGATTTAAAAGGCGTGTGTGTGTCAGGTGGAAGTGCTTGCTCTTCTGGAAGTTTAAAAGGTTCACATGTTTTGACTGCAATAGGTGATGACAAAGAATTGCCAACCCTTAGGTTTTCATTTTCTCGAAACACAACCAGTGTAGAAATTGAGTACGCGGTCAGTTGTTTAAAAGAGATTTTACAGAAATAAATTAAGTCATTCAATTAATGACTTAATTTGAAGTATTTTCTCCTTTTCAATGCCTGAAATAGTATATAAAAATAGTATATTTGTGACCCTATTAAAAGATTGCGGACGTGGTGAAATTGGTAGACACGCTAGACTTAGGATCTAGTGCTTCACGGCTTGAGGGTTCGAGTCCCTCCGTCCGCACTTTTTTTTCTTTTATAGTCAACCAATTAGCTTTAGTAGAAAGCTTAAATAGTTCGATAAAAAACAGCAAAAAATGAACATCACTCAAGAGAATATTGACAAGTTAAATGCTTTATTAAAAATTGAAGTTAAAGAAGGTGACTACAATGATACTGTTCAAACAACTTTGAGGTCACAACAAAAGAAAGCTTCAATGCCTGGTTTTCGCCCGGGGAAAGTTCCTTTTGGAATGATCAAGAAAATGTACGGTACAAGTGTTAAAGTGGAAGAAATTAACAAGTTGGTAGGAACTAAAATCTCTGAGTACATTAGCGATAACAAATTGAAAATCTTAGGACAACCTTTGCCAGTTGAATCTGAAGTTTTGGACTGGGCAAATCAAGCTGATTTTTCTTTGCAATATGAAATGGGTTTAACCCCTGAATTCGAATTGAAACTATCAACAAAAGATAAGTTCAAATATTATAACGTAGTCCCAGATGCGAAAATTTTGGAAAACTATGTTGAAGAAATTACAATGAGATACGGGAAGGTGTCCAATCCTAAAGAAGTGGGAGAACGTGACATGGTCGCAATTGATATCATAGAGGTTGAAGGAGGAGAGGTGAAGGAAGATGGTTACGCTGGAATGGTTACTGTAGGTTTAGATAAAATCACAAACCTAGAAATTAAGGAGCAACTGAAAGGTAAAAAATACGGAGATAAGCTTTCTTTTAATGTGAAATTAATTGGAAAGGATTTGGATGAAAGTGTTTCGATATTAAATATTGACAAATCAACTATTGAAAATTCAGGTGATGATTTTGAAGTGGAAGTTGGAACAATTTCAAGAATGGAACCTTCTGCTATTGACCAAGAATTGTTTGATAAAGTGTACGGGAAAGATACTGTTAAAACTGAAGAAGAGTTTTTAGCGAAAGTTAAAGAGGAAGCTAAAGGGATGTTAGGAGATCAAGGAAAGAGCAAGTTGAAAAGTGACATGATTGATTACTTTTTGGAAAAGCTTGAGTTTGAATTGCCTGATACTTTTATGAAAAAGTGGTTGGTCGTTTCTTCAGAAGGTAAGCTTAATGATGCTACGGTTGAAGGGGATTATGTTAATTACAGGAAGTCAATTAAATGGCAAATCATTGAAAACAAATTTATTCAAGAGAATGGATTGAAAGTTGAAAATGAAGAAGTTGTAGAGAAAGCGAAAGAAATGATAACTGCTAACTTTAAACAATATGGTCAAGAAGTTCCTGCCGACCAACTTGATATGTATGCTCAAAATATTCTTAGCAAGGAAGAAGAGAAAAGAAGATTGTACGATGATTTATACTATGATAAAATCATAGTATTGGTTAAAGAAAAGTGCAAAGTTGAAGAAGAGGAAATTGGTTACGAAGAATTTGTTACCTTGGCTAAGAAACATGATCATGACCATAGTCACGATCACGGGCATAGTCACTAATTACTAACGAAAAAAGTTTAAAAAATATGTTTGACTCAGGAAAAGAATTCAAAAAATTTGCAACTAAACATGTGGGAATATCAAGTATGCATGTTGATAATTACATCGATGCATCTATGACTCCTTACATTACTGAAGAGCGTCAGTTGAATGTTGCTCAGATGGATGTTTTTTCAAGGTTAATGATGGATAGAATAATATTTTTGGGAACTGGTATTGATGACCATGTTGCTAACATTATTCAAGCACAATTGTTGTTTTTAGAATCAACTGATGCTAACAAGGACATTCAAATTTATTTAAATTCTCCTGGAGGTTCAGTGTATGCTGGATTGGGAATTTATGACACTATGCAATACATTAATCCTGATATCGCAACTATTTGCACAGGGATGGCTGCTTCAATGGGAGCTGTTTTATTGTGTGCTGGAGCTGAAGGAAAAAGAACTGCATTAAAGCATTCAAGAGTTATGATTCATCAACCATTAGGAGGTGCTCAAGGGCAGGCTTCTGATATAGAGATCACAGCTCGTGAAATTCAAAAATTAAAGAAAGAGCTTTACGACATCATTGCTGTTCATTCTAATAACAGTTATGACAAAGTTTGGGCTGACAGTGATAGAGATTACTGGATGACAGCTCAGGAAGCAAAGTCTTACGGAATGATTGATGAAGTATTGGAGAAAAACGTAGGGGCTAAAAAATAATTTAAAAATTAAGTAAGGCCACTGTTGATAGTGGCTTTATTGTTTTACAGCATATGGCTAAAAGTACAAAAAGCGATAAGGAAAATGTGAAATGCTCGTTTTGTGGGCATGAGAAGAAAGACACCAATGTGTTGGTGGCTGGAATTGAAGGATACATTTGTGATAATTGTATTGATCAAGCACAAGTTATTGTCAAAGAAGAAATGTCAGCTCAGTACAAGAGCGACAACACAAGTGAATTAACGCTTTTGAAGCCAATTGAAATTAAACAGCATTTAGACCAATATGTTATTGGTCAAGATGAGGCTAAAAAAGTATTATCAGTTGCTGTATATAATCATTACAAGAGGTTGTCGAACAAGTTGGTGATCAATGACGACGATGTTGAAATTGAAAAATCTAATATATTACTTGTTGGAGAAACAGGGACTGGAAAGACCTTACTAGCTAAGACCATAGCTAAAGTTTTAAGTGTGCCGTTTTGCGTAGCAGATGCTACCGTTTTAACGGAAGCTGGGTATGTAGGTGAAGATGTTGAAAGTATATTGTCAAGGCTGTTACAAGCTGCAGATTACGACGTTGAAGCCACGCAGAAAGGAATTATATTTATTGACGAAATTGATAAAGTAGCTAGAAAAGGAGATAATGCTTCTATTACTAGAGATGTTAGTGGGGAAGGTGTTCAGCAGGCAATGTTGAAGTTGTTAGAAGGAAGTGTAGTTGGAGTTCCGCCTCAAGGAGGAAGGAAGCATCCTGAACAAAAGCTTACTCAAATAGATACGAAAGATATTTTATTCATCTGTGGTGGTGCTTTTGACGGTATTCAAAAGATTATTGAAAAGAGAGTGAAGTCAAACTCTTTGGGTTTCAAGTCTCATCAGGATCAAGTAAATTGGGATCAGGAGTCCGCTCTTAAATATATTTCACCTGAGGATGTTAAGTCGTTTGGATTAATTCCTGAATTGATTGGAAGAATGCCAGTTTTGTCATTTTTATTACCATTAGATCGATTAGCGTTGAGGAGAATTCTTACAGAGCCAAAAAATGCATTAATAAAGCAGTACAAAAAGCTGTTTGAAATTGACGAAGTGGAGCTGGCTTTTGAAAAAGAAGCTTTGGACTTTATGGTAGGTAAAGCGATGGAGTTCAAATTAGGAGCAAGAGGGTTGAGGTCTATTTGTGAAAATATATTATTGGACGCAATGTTCGAATTACCTTCGGACAGTAGCGCTAATAAATCGCTTAAAATTGATTTGAAATATGTTCAGAAAAACTTAAGTAAGGAAAGAATGGAAAGCTTAAAAGTAGCGTAGTTATAATGGGAGAGTTTATCGTATCAGCTAGAAAATACAGACCAAGCACTTTTGTAACAGTGGTTGGACAGCAGACGATTACCTCCACTTTAAAAAATGCAATACTGAACGAGCAATTAGCTCAGTCATTTTTATTTTGTGGTCCTAGAGGAGTTGGTAAGACCACATGTGCTAGGATACTGGCAAAAACTATCAATTGTTTCTCTGTAGGAAAAGACGGAGAAGCTTGTAACAAGTGCGAGAGTTGCGAATCTTTCAATGGAGGTAATTCTTTGAATATTTTTGAGTTGGATGCTGCATCAAACAATTCTGTTGATGATATTCGACAACTAATTAATCAGGTAAGGATTGCACCAACAATTGGAACTAAGAAAGTATACATAGTAGATGAGGTACATATGTTATCATCTGCAGCTTTTAATGCGTTTCTAAAAACCTTAGAAGAGCCACCAAAGCATGCGGTTTTTATTTTAGCAACTACGGAAAAACATAAGATTTTACCTACGATTCTATCGAGGTGTCAAATTTTTAATTTTAATAGAATTACTACAAATGACATGGTCTCTCATCTGGAGGGTATCGCAGTAAAAGAGAAGATTAAAACAGAGCATGACGCTTTACATATTATTGCTCAAAAAGCAGATGGTGGTTTACGAGATGCTTTGTCAATTTTTGACCAATTAGTAAGTTTTAGCGGGGGTGAATTAAGTTATGATAATGTCATCAAGAATTTAAACATTCTTGACTATGATTATTACTTTAAAGCCACAGAAATGGTGGTGGGAAAAGATTTATCGGGCCTATTTTTATTGTTAGACGAAGTTCTGAAGAATGGGTTTGAAGACCATTTATTTATGATGGGATTGGGAAGTCATTTACGAAACTTATTACTTGCCAAAACTGACTCAACAATTGGTTTGATTGACAGTGGAGAAGGCATAAAAGAAAAATACAAAGGACAGGGCGAGCTGTGTCCCAAAGATTTTTTAATTAATGCACTTACAGTGCTTAGTGATTTTGATGTGCAGTATCGTCAAAGTAAAAACAAAAGGCTGCTTTCTGAAATTACATTAATGCAATTATGTAGTGAAGATATATTAGAGAGTAAAAAAAAAAGTCCAATAGGATAATTTTACCTCCTCCTTCAGTTTGGAGTGAAACATCTCCAACTGCGATACATCCAAAAGATCATAAGGAAAAAGTTCATATTAGGTCTCGACTTAATTCAGGCGAAGAGATGCCTTCTGTTGTTAAAATAAAAAGAACGACTACTGATGCCCGGATCCCCAAGCTAGTTTCTTTAAAAGAGTTACTGCACGAAGAAAAGAAAGAGGAGCTAAACGTTGAAGACTTACCAAAAGACAATTATACTCAGGAAGGATTGATCGAAGCGTGGATGGGATATGCATACACTATTAAAAAGAGTGATTTAGATTTCTTTTCGACTTTGAGCTCCTTTTTACCGGTAATTACTGACGCTGGAACAGTCAGCGTAACAGTTCATAACAGTACTCAAGAAGGTGATGTGATAAAATTAAAAGCTAAATTACTTCCTTATGTTCGGAAGGCGCTCAATAATTTTAAATTCGACTTTGTTGTACTATTGGATAAGGCTGAGGCAAAAGAAATTGCTGTGACCCCTCAAGAAAAGTTTGCTAAAATGGTGGAAAAAAACCCGTTATTAGACGAGTACCGGAAAAAGCTTGGTCTCGGGTTTTAACTCACTAAATTGCTCATGAAAATAAAGAATCTCATACTTGATTTAGGTGGTGTATTGTACGATTTAGATTATTTGAAGACTCAAGATGCGTTTAGCTCTTTGGGGCTTGGTGATTATTTTTCCCAGTTGAACCAATCCACTTTATTTGACAATATCGAAGAAGGAAAAATTACTGTGGATCATTTTGTTAACGAGTTAATTTTATTGAGTAAAACGACAGGATTAAAGAAAGGCCAAATAATTGATGCTTGGAACGCTATGTTGTTGGGAATGAAAGCTGACAAGTTTGAATTGTTAACCGAGTTAAAGGCGAAATATAATTTATACCTGTACAGTAACACTAACGCTATTCATATTAAAGCGGTGTGGCAGCATTACAGAGAAGTTCATGGAATAAGCAACCTTGATGATTATTTTATTAAGGTATACCTTTCAAATGATATGGGAATCAGGAAACCAAAAGAAGCTGGTTTCGACCTTATTGTTACAGAGAATAATTTAATCAAAGAGGAAACTTTATTTATTGATGATTCTCCTCAACATGTAACTGGGGCAATTTCGTCTGGAATCAATGGTTTTTGGTTGGATTTAAAAAAAGAAGACCTGCGTTCTTTGCTCAAAAGACACGGGTTTTAGGTATAATCGAATATTCTAAATATTCGTTATTTTAATGTCTCCGCTAGTATTTGAAATTGGTAAGTTCTTGCTACCTTTGCGTCACTTTTAACAGCATTATTTCCTTGAAAAAAGAGACTGATAACATCGTAAAAACTAAATCAAAGGCTTCTTCGAAGATTTCTGATTACCGTACTTTCTTTAAGGTAAGGCTTGCTAGTTTAGTTGTTTTTTCAGCTGCCATGACTTATGTCTTGGCTTTCTATCACGACGATAATATTGCAAAAGGCTCTTTTGATTGGATGAAGCTTTTTTGGGTTGTTTTAGGAGGGTTTTTAGTGACAGGTTCTTCCAACGGTTTGAATCAAGTGTGGGAAAGAAATTCAGACAAGTTAATGTCTAGAACAGCAAATCGACCACTTCCTCAAAACAGAATGAAATCTACAGAAGGATTGATAGCTGCAGGAATTACGGGAATTATTGGTGTATTTATTCTTTGGGAATACTTGAATATGAGAACCGGTATTTTAGGGTTGCTATCCCTGGTGCTATATGCCGCGGTATACACTCCTATGAAAAAAGCTTCCTCTTGGGCTGTTTTTGTTGGTGCTTTTCCAGGCGCTATGCCTCCAATGATTGGTTGGGTTGCTTACACTGACAATATAGGAGCAGCTGCAGTAGCACTGTTTGCTTTGCAGTTCATGTGGCAGTTTCCTCATTTTTGGGCAATTGCTTGGCGTTCACATGAAGATTATAAAAAAGCGGGTTTTCATTTGTTGCCCTCAGGAGGAGGGAAAGACAAGAAGAGCGCAATGCAAATATTGGTGTATTCCTTGTGGATGATTCCTATTTCGTTGCTTCCAACAGTAGATTTTTTCGGAAGAATAGGAGGGTGGTTTTCTGGGGTAATCTTTATATTGGCTGGTTTTTTAATGCTTTATCCGGCGTTCAAATTATTTAAAACATTGGAAGATAAATGGGCCACCAAACTTATGTTTGCCTCATTTATATACTTACCAGTGGTTCTTATAGCGATGCTAATCGATCAACTTTTAATCTTATAGAGATGAGTAAACTCAGTCCAAAAGAACAATTAGAAATTAAAATTAAGACTCATAGGCAGTTAATGTACGTTGGGGTATTTTCAATTACAATGATGTTTGGAGGTTTTTCAAGTGCTTATATTGTTTCAAAAGCCGATATCACTTGGGTGAAGATATTTCCGCCAATGGCGTTTTATATTTCCAGTATTATTATTGTGCTCAGCAGTATCACCTATTATTTGGCAGTTAAATTTCTTAAGAAGGGAAAAAAGTCTATAGGAACTGTCATGGTCTTTCTGACATTAATTTTAGGCTTATCCTTCTCATATTATCAAGTTAAAGGTTGGTCTTATTTGCGGGATAGGGGTAGCTTTTTTGGTGGAAATAATAACATAAGGTTTGCTGTAGATAGTAAGCTTAATGAATACGGGACAGATTATATAGTAGTTCAAAATGGGAATGAGCTAAATTATTTTGAGGGAGAATTTTATGACGTGAGAGACAAAACATATAGTTCACCTGTTAAAAAAGTGAACCTGGATACAAGTAATAGTTCAAGTTCATTCTTTTTTCTACTCACGGGATTGCACTTTATACACTTGCTAGCTGGTCTGATTTCACTGGTCGTTGTATTTACAAAAAGCTTCAGAGGAAAGTATTCTAAAGAAGACCATGTAGGGGTAAAAGTAAGTGCAATTTATTGGCATTTTTTAGATTTTTTGTGGTTATATTTGCTAGGCCTACTCTATTTTATAGGCTAAGGAGACAAGTTTAAAATAAGAGAAAAAAAATATCGTTATGGCTGGAGAAGCAACAAAAGTAATTGATCCAAAGGAATTATGGGAAGGTGGAAGATCACCTTTTAGTATGAGTTACGGAAAAATGATGATGTGGTTCTTTCTCATTTCAGATGCACTTACATTCGGAGCTTTTATTATCACTTTAGGTTACTTCAGGTACACATATTCTTCTTGGCCTGTTTCGGATACCGTATTTTATCACTTCCCAGGAACTCACGCTCATATTCCTTTAGGTTATGTAGCATTAATGACTTTCATCCTTATTATTTCGTCTGTTACTATGGTGTTAGCTGTTGAAGCTGGACATAGAATGGATAAGAAGAAAGTAATCTTTTGGTTAGGATTAACAGTTGTTGGAGGGTTAGTGTTTTTAGGTTCTCAAGCTTGGGAATGGGCAAGCTTTATTGTTGGTCCTGATGGTCACTGGAAAACTTGGGATGATGCTCGAATTGGCTGGAATCCTTATGGTCCACCTCAATATGCTCAAATTTTCTTTTGTGTTACTGGTTTTCACGGATTTCACGTGTTTAGTGGGGTGGTAATTAACGCAGTTATATTGATCAATGTAATAGGTGGAACTTACGAGAAAAGAGGTCACTATGAAATGGTTGAAAAAGGTGGTTTGTACTGGCACTTTGTTGATTTAGTATGGGTGTTTGTTTTTACCTTCTTCTACTTGTTGTAATTAATTAAAAAATTAGAAATTCTATATCATGGAAAGAGACGATATTATAGAGTATTCATTAGATGCTCACCACAGTGAAGAAGCTGGTGTGAAAATCAGAAAGAGAATATGGGTTGTTACTGCTATATTAACTATTATAACAGCTGCTGAAGTACTTGTAGGTGCGTTCTTAAGCAAGACTGTATTAGCGGACTGGGAGAATGGTGCAACAGTTTGGGCATTTATCAAATATGGTTATATTATTTTAACTGTGATAAAAGCAAGATTTATTGTTCTTGAATTCATGCATTTAGGTGAAGAAAGAAAAAGTATAAGAAAGGTGATTTTGTACCCTTACATATTCTTTATACTTTATTTTATTTTCATTATGCTTACCGAAGCAACAGCCGTTGATGCTGTAAACTTCAATCCTTGATTTTATTCTAGATGGAAAACAAAGGCATAACGACCTTTAAGAAAAGACTTCTTTTTATCTCATTATTTATAGTGCCATTCCTTGCCGGAATGGCGCTTATATTTATAGGGAAAGGGGTAGGTAACTTGCCTGTTCTTCATAAAACTGGAATTACAGTAATTGAGGGTAAATCGGTTGACCAACATTATCAGGTCAGGGAGTTTGCTGCAACAACTTTTGAGGGGGCAGATTATAATTTTAGCTGCCAAGATTCATCCCTGTTTTTAATTTGTTTGTTCGAAGAAGAAAAGCAAAAAGAATGGGAGGAGCAGCTGAGTTATATGAGTAAAATTGTTGATAGATATAGCAATTTTAAGCTGCTATCAGTTTATGAAAATGATCCTAAGTTATTTCAATGGGGTGAAGATCCAATTCCTTTTTTTAAGCGACATAATGGATGGAGTGCACTGTGGATGAACGAAAATGAGTTTGGTGCATTGGTGACTAATCTCAAACTGCACAGGGATAGTGTGACAGGTGCTTTTCCATATGTGATTATTGATAAAGAGAAGCGCATAAGAACTTACTGCCCCATTAATGATTTGAAGAAATCTAGAGATGTTCCTAAGTTATTGAAGATATTAAACAATGAATATGTTCCGAAAAGAATCAGGCTTACGGATAAGCCTAGCTAATGTTTTGTTTGTTATAGTTACGTTACTAATTGTATCGTGTCAAAATCAATCATTGCTGCCAAAGTACGGAGAGAGGGATTTTGATGAAAATGGAGATACTGTTTTTCATGTTATCCCTGATTTCAGCTTTACCAATCAATTCGATGAGGAAATCACTCAGAATACCTATTCAGGAAAAATTTACATTGCCGATTTCTTTTTCACTACTTGTCCTGGTATTTGTCCAATTATGACAGGTGAATTAACGAGGGTTCAAGAGGCTTTGAGAGAAGCAGAGGTAGAAGTAATGTTTCTCTCACACACAGTGGATCCTGAACATGATTCTACTTCAGTTTTATTAGCATAC